>Ga0308158_10000185_pt1 | contig 133961 bp, 121 predicted proteins | sample PhyBR2_FD_201038 | JGI IMG/M metagenome (GOLD analysis project Ga0308158, IMG submission 201038) | Phyllosphere microbial communities from UC Gill Tract Community Farm, Albany, California, United States - DLSLB.R2 | ecosystem: Host-associated > Plants > Phyllosphere > Unclassified | place... | reverse complement strand
CAGGTTTTATTGATTAATTTTCAACTTCTTCAAGACTTCCAGATTTAAACCCTTTAGGCTAAATCCTTGTTTCTCAACAAGTTTTAATCAACATCACCGCCGATGGATGTGCATTCTACAGTATTTCGGAGGGGTTGCAACCCCCTTTTTCAAATAATTCAGCAAAAACCTAATGACCGCTTATTTATTCTGCAAAATGACGGGGTTTTCTTATTTTTAGGCTTCAATTCGCAAAGTTTTTCAGCTTAAAACCTATAAACAAGTTAAATACAGTCCCTACCCTAATTATTTTAAGCACTCCCATTCTCCCTTTTTTATATTTTATGTTCTCGTCAAGCCCTCATAATAGCTCTCCTATCTAAATACCAACCAGCAGGACATAAAGACAAAGAAAAGTAGCTAGATTAAAAACGAAATCACTTTCAATTAAATCAACATAAGAAATCATTTTTTTGTTTTCTTAATTTATATCTTACTCAAACAATTCATTGATTTTTTCAACCACCTCAGCCCTCTATCTTCAACAGGTTTTATATGCCCTATTGATGGCGATCAAATTGTTTCTAATATTGAACTGCGCTTATTAAAGAGATTACTCAAACCATGTTGAATGTTGAATGTTGAATGTTGAATGTTGAATGTTGAATGTTGAATGTTGAATGTTGAATGTTATTATTAAATTTCAGGCATAAAAAAACCGCATTTAAGCGGATTATTTATATCATCTTTTAGAAAGATGGTCGGAGCAGTAGGATTCGAACCTACGACCCCCTGGTCCCAAACCAGGTGCGCTACCAAGCTGCGCCATGCTCCGAATTGGGGTGAATGATGGGGCTCGAACCCACGACAACCGGAATCACAATCCGGGGCTCTACCAACTGAGCTACATCCACCGCTACAACATTTTCAGATTCTAAATATCAAGCTACCATAAATGGTGCGCCTGACAGGATTCGAACCTGTGACCATCCGCTTAGAAGGCGGATGCTCTATCCTACTGAGCTACAGGCGCATGACCTATGATATCAAATACCATGAAACCTTTGCCTTGAAGAATTGGTCGGAGCAGTAGGATTCGAACCTACGACCCCCTGGTCCCAAACCAGGTGCGCTACCAAGCTGCGCCATGCTCCGATTCATCTTAGCTTCATACTGCACTTCATGCGGTACGGTGTGCATTCTAGGCGTGACGTTGAATAACGTCAACACCTATATTCAAAAAAAATTAAAAAACAGCTTCAAATGTATATTTATCAAGCATTTTAGCCATTTTATATACAATTATCAGCGTTTTAAATTCGCACTGAAGTTCAACATACGATCAAGAGGTAATTTTGCCCGTTCCGCAAGCGCTGGATCGACGTGTATTTCTTGATCACCCTTTTGTAAAACCGCTAAAATTCCATCCAACTCATTCATGGCCATCCATGGACAATGCGCACAAGAGCGACACGTTGCACCCTCACCCGCTGTCGGGGCTTCAATTAGAATCTTATTTGGCACTGCTTGTTGCATTTTATAAAAGATGCCGCGATCCGTTGCTACAATCAAACGTTCATTTGGTAGCGTTTGTGCCGCTTTAATCAGTTGCGAGGTACTTCCTACCGCATCTGCAATATCCACAACAGATTCTGGTGATTCTGGATGTACCAAAACAGCCGCATCTGGATACAATGCTTTCATGTTGGCAATACCACGTGCACGAAATTCTTCATGTACAATGCAAGCACCATCCCAAAGCAACATATCTGCACCAGTTTTTTTCTGGATATAACGACCGAGATGCTGATCTGGTGCCCAAATAATCTTTTCACCCAGACTATCTAGATGTTCAATAATTTCAACTGCACAACTTGATGTCACCACCCAATCAGCTCTCGCTTTGACTGCCGCAGAAGTATTGGCATACACCACAACGGTATAGTCAGGATGTGCATTACAGAACGCAGTAAACTCATCGACAGGACAACCCAAATCTAAAGAACAAGTCGCTTCTAAGGTTGGCATCAACACTGTTTTTTCAGGAGAAAGAATTTTCGCTGTTTCGCCCATAAATTTTACACCCGCCACGACCAAGGTTGAAGCTAGATGGTCACGACCAAAACGGGCCATTTCTAATGAGTCTGAAACACAACCGCCTGAGAGCTCCGCTATCTCTTGAACTTCGGGATCGCAATAATAATGAGCCACAAGGACAGCATCGCGTTTTTTGAGTTCTGCTAGAATTTGCGCAAACTTTTCCTGTTTGACCTCATCACTCAAATGAATATCTTTAGGTTCACCTAAACGATCTAAATGCGCCTGCACAATCGATTTAGCCTCATTGGCAATTAAATTGGTCGCATTACTCATAAACGTCTTCTCTATCCTTAGTGCTTGTAAGACTACAAGCCGTACACTCAATTCACTGATCAGAATGGCATTATGCTTTTTTGACCAGTCATTAAAAACTTTCCATTATAAAAAAGCCTCACTACGGAGGCTTTTTCATTCAACTTAATTTAAGAACGGTAATCTGCATTAATCTTGACATAGTCATAAGACAGATCGCAAGTATAGACCGTGTCTTTTGCCTGACCTCGTCCTAAATCAACACGAATGGTCATTTCAGCTTGAGACATCACGCGCGCGCCAGCTTCCTCCGTATAGTCTGCTGCCGCACCACCATCTTTGCAGATTTGTACATCATCTAACCAAACCTGGATTTTTTCAACATCTAAATTTTTTACCCCTGCATAACCGATGGCTGCAAGGATACGCCCCCAGTTTGGATCGGATGCAAAAATTGCAGTTTTCACCAGTGGTGAATGGGCAATGCTATAAGCAATATCGCAACATTCTTGGATATCTGCACCACCTTCTACTGCAACTGTAATAAATTTGGTTGCACCCTCACCATCGCGAACAATCAGTTGTGCCAGGCGTTTCATCACTCGTGTTAAAACATCAAGAACTGCTGCATAACGTGGATCATCAGTTGAGGTGATTTTTGCACCGCCTGCTTGACCTGTGGCCACAAAAATACAGGAATCATTGGTTGAGGTATCGCCATCGACCGTAATACGGTTAAAAGAAACATTAACCGTTGTTTTTAATAGTTGCTGTACCAATTCACGGCTGATCGGTGCATCTGTTGCGACATAACTCAACATGGTCGCCATGTTTGGACGAATCATGCCTGCACCTTTAGAAATACCGGTCATGGTATATATGACACCGTCTAGCTCAAATTGTTCAGATGCGCCTTTAGGCAAAGTGTCTGTGGTCATAATACCGGTCGCTGCATCTAACCAGGCATCATCGCGTAATGAGTCCAGTGCAGGTTGCAAACCTGATATTAAACGTTCAAGTGGAAGCTGCTCACCAATCACACCCGTTGAAAAAGGTAAAATTTCACTCGCAGATACACCAGCAAGTTCAGCTAATTTCACACAAGTTGCTTCAGCATTCGCCATACCAATTTTGCCGGTACCTGCATTGGCGTTACCGGTATTAATGACTAAATAACGTGGATTACCTACCTGAAGATGGGTTTTGCAAATATGCACGGGCGCGGCACAAAATGCATTTTGGGTAAATACGCCAGCTGCATTGGAACCTTCAGCAAATTCAAAAATGACCAGGTCGCGTCGGTTCGGATAGCGCACATATGCTTCAGCTGAACCAATTTTTACACCTTTAACCACATGCATCTGTGGCATTGTTACGTCGCCGACTGCCATTTTTAAACTTCCAAATAAGTTCGTGATAAAAAGACAGCTTAGTAGAAATTAACTAAAAAATCGAGCAGAACACTTTGTTTGATTTATTTTTTATTTAATTGATATTTTCAGGCATAAAAAAACCAGTCCACAGACTGGTTTAAATCACGACATCGGCTTAATTAGAGGCCAACTGGCTAGCTTCTGACAATAATACTCGCTTGGCTTTTTCCTGACTTGCTGTAGATAAAGCAGGATTTGAAGCCACAATACGATCTGCATTAGCAGCATTGGCTGCAGTCACTGCTGCAGTTTTCAATACAACCGGACGTTGATTCGGATTGGCAAAAGTATAACGAATACCAGTGCGTGGGCTGGCAACTGTAATGTTACCGTCTTGAGCAACTGCTGGAGCTGTGGTTGCGCCACGAGCAGCTTGAACTTTATCTATGGTTGTTGTTTGAGCTGCATTATTTGCAAAAGTTAAAGTAGGAATAGCTAAAGCTGCAATCATCAATGGTTGTAATACTTTTTTCATTGTCTTTTCCGCTTTTCAGTGTTCGATATGCAACTAAATAACACTTAATTTAGTTCTCTGCAAACGTATTCACCTTTTAAAAAACTAAATACTCTATTTAAAAGGAATTAAAAAAGCCACTTTAAATACCCATCTTCACAAATAAGAGGAATTTTTAAAGTGGCTTGGCAGTCTGGGTAAAATTAAATTTTACCGTGACATTGTTTATATTTTAAACCTGAACCACATGGACAAGGAGCATTACGATTCGCAGGTGGAATAATATTTTGCTCATCGACCGGGGTATATTGTGAATCGCTATCTTCAGTCAGATCACCTGTTAGACCATCTACTTCCGCATGAGAAAGATTCAGCTGCATCGCTTCAGCTTGAGCCTGTTTCTGTGCTTCCATTTCAGCTAACTCTTCAGCTGTAGGTACATGAACGCGTGAAAGATCAGTAATTACATCCGACTTAATCACCGCCAACATATTTACGAATAAGTTAAATGCTTCTTTCTTATACTCCTGCTCTGGATTCTTTTGTGCATAACCACGCAAGTGAATGCCTTGACGCAAGTAATCCATCGCTGCCAAATGCTCTTTCCAATGACGATCCAAAGCACTGAGCATAAAGTGACGTTCTAACATTGCTGCAGACTCATCACCCATTTGTTCACGGCGATCACGGTAACGATTCACGATTTCATCAGAAATACGCTCAACCAAAGCTTCTTCATCCAAACGGCGATCTTGTTCCAGCCATTGATTAACCGGTAAATTAATACCCAAATCATCACTTAATGCGCGCTCTAAACCATCAATATCCCATTGATCATGAATAGATTCAGGTGGAATATAATTTGCAATCACACCTTTAATCACTTCATGATGCATTTCTTCGATGTATTCTTGCAAGGTACTTTCAGTCAGAACTTCATCACGCTGAGAATAAATGATCTTACGTTGTTCGTTATTGACGTCATCATATTTCAACAAGTTCTTACGAATATCGAAGTTACGAGCTTCTACTTTACGTTGTGCATTTTCGATCGAACGTGACACCATTTTGTGTTCAATGGCTTCATCTTCTTGCAAGCCCATCGCACGCATCATGCCGACAACACGGTCACCCGCAAAAATCCGCATCAAATCATCTTCAAGCGACAAGTAGAAACGTGAAACACCCGGGTCACCTTGACGACCGGCACGACCACGCAACTGGTTGTCGATACGACGCGATTCGTGACGTTCTGAACCAATAATATGCAAGCCGCCAGAACTTAATACCATTTCATGGTTTTGTTCCCATTCGGCTTTTAAGCGTGCTTCATCTTCAGCGGTATGGTTTTCAATTTTCGCAAGTTTGGCTTTCCAGTTACCACCGAGCAAAATATCGGTACCACGGCCGGCCATATTGGTGGCAATAGTCACCGCATTTGGTGAACCGGCTTGCGCAATAATGTCCGCTTCGCGTTCATGTTGTTTGGCATTCAAGACTTCATGGGCAATACCGGCTTCTTTCAATTTATCAGAAAGAATTTCTGAAGCTTCAATGGTTGCTGTACCAATCAGGATAGGTGCAACGCCTGCTTCATGAATATTTTGAATTTCCTGAATAATTGCGTTGTATTTACCATTACGGTTTAAATAAATTAAATCATTTTGGTCATTACGAATCATTGGACGGTGGGTTGGAATCAGCACCACATCTAGACCATAAATTTCTTTCATTTCCGCCGCTTCAGTATCAGCAGTACCGGTCATACCTGAAAGTTTTTTGTATAAACGGAAATAGTTCTGGAAAGTGGTTGTTGCAAGGGTTTGGTTTTCCGGTTGAATTTCCAGACCTTCTTTTGCTTCAACTGCCTGATGCAAACCTTCTGACCAGCGACGACCCGGCATGGTACGACCGGTATTTTCATCCACAATAATCACTTCACCATCATTAATGATGTACTGAACGTTACGTTGATAAAGATAATGCGCACGAATAGCAGCTGAAACATGATGAACCAAGTTCAAGTTAGCCGATGAATACAAGCTCTCGCCTTCTGCAAGCAAGCCCATACGAATCAGTTCATCTTCTACTGTTTCATAACCAATTTCTGTCATTTCGACAGAGCGTTGTTTTTCATCAATCCAGAAGTGCCCACCATCGGCTACTTTTTCTTCTTTTTGCGGGGTCAGTTTCGGTGGAATGCTATTGATTGCAGCATACAATTGTGAAGAGTCATCGCTTTGACCAGAAATGATCAATGGTGTACGTGCTTCATCGATCAAGATCGAATCGACCTCATCGATAATGGCATAAGTTAAACCACGCTGTTTTTTCTCAGCCAGTGAGAACACCATGTTGTCACGAAGATAGTCAAAACCGAATTCGTTGTTGGTACCGTACGTAATATCGGCACGATAAGCTTCTGCTTTTTCGGTCGGATTTTGCATTGAATAAATAATACCAATGCTTAAACCCAAAAATTCAAATAATGGACGGTTTAATTCGGCATCACGTTGTGCCAAATAATCGTTCACGGTGATGACATGCACACCCTGTCCACTAATGGCATTGAGATAACATGCCAAGGTACCCATCAGGGTCTTACCTTCACCGGTACGCATTTCTGCAATTTTACCTTCGTGAAGCGTAATAGCACCAATCAGCTGTACATCGTAATGACGCATCCCCATGATTCGTTTTGCCGCCTCACGACAAACCGCAAATGCTTCAGGCAATAATTTATCAAGGCCATCGCCTTTGTTATATCGTTGTTTGAATTCTTCAGTTTTTGCAGATAAGTCTGCATCGCTTAGTGCAGATATCGTCGGCTCGAGCGCATTAATCTTATCTACGATTTTACACATGCGTTTGAGTTCGCGCTCATTTTTGGTACCGAAGATGCCTCCGATCAGACTTGCCAACATGAATAGACTCTCTAAATCTTGCTTGTCGAATGAATAAATTTTTTCTCAGTCGTTATTATGGTGCTAGAAATTTGAAGTACAAGGGTTTTGCACAAAACCGATAAAAAAATTCTGATCATTCGTTCTAGCACATGACCGCTAAGGAAAATTAATGTAACAAATTTTAAACAGCCAATATAGTCATAAAATCCGTCATTTATCCAGATTTTACAAATCAAATCACTCACGTATATTCCATTTGCTCATAAAGAAATACAAAAAGGCTATTTTCCTTGGAAAAAAAATTGCGCCATATTAGATCCCATCAAAGTTTATAACAAAGAATATGAGGCTATAAAAATGACATTACGTTTAGGCGACACTGCACCGAATTTTGAGCAGGATTCAAGTGAAGGCACAATTAATTTCTACGATTATCTGGGTGACAGTTGGGGAATCTTATTTTCCCATCCTGCCGACTACACTCCGGTATGCACCACTGAACTGGGCTATACTGCAAAGCTGAAAGATGAATTTGATAAACGCGGTGTAAAAGCGATTGCCCTATCAGTTGATGATGTCGAATCACATAAAGGTTGGATTAACGACATTAATGACACTCAAAATACTACGGTCAATTTCCCGATCATTGCTGACAAAGACCGTAAAGTGTCCAAACTTTATGATTTCATTCATCCAAATGCGAGCGAAACGTTAACTGTTCGTTCTTTGGTGATTATTGACCCAAACAAAAAGGTTCGCTTGATTATTACCTATCCGGCTTCAACAGGACGTAATTTTCATGAAATCTTACGTGTCGTAGACTCACTACAACTGACCGATAACCATAAAGTGGCGACTCCTGCCAACTGGCAACAAGGTGAAGATGTAGTGATCGTACCTTCTCTTCAAGATGAAGAAGAAATTAAACAGCGTTTTCCTAAAGGTTATACCGCCGTTAAACCTTATTTGCGTTTAACGCCACAGCCTGAGTGAGGATCAGCAAGGCACTGCCTTGCCCGAACGCAGGAGGAGAAGCTACGCTTCGAGCTAAAACTAAAACACTGTCTTATTTTGTCTCAAGACAAGCAAAGCACGTAGTTTCAGAATTGGAGTACGGTTCCACTCCGAGGAATATATTCTGCAAAAAGATCAGAAGCTATGCTTCGAGTGCGAGGAAATCATCGAGCAATACTTGGTTCCAATATCAGATGAACCACAATATGCGAATTACGACCAGAATGACGAGCCTGATCCTGATTCTGTAAGCGCCTGTCTTATGACAGGCTTTTTTTATTCTATTAAACTTATGAATTACACAATCAAGTTGGTGTTTATTTCACGGGCAGTTTATAAATACGGCTAATCATCTTAAGAATAAATATTGTGATTTATAATATTCACCATTTGCACTGCGGCACCATGTGTCCTGTTTGCGGCCCTCTGTTTGGGCAAAAAGGCCTACATGCTAAAGTGGTTTGTCATTGCCTACTGCTTGAAACCGATCAAGGCTTGGTACTAGTAGATACAGGATTAGGCATACAGGATTATCTGCATACCAAAGCCCGCTTGGGCAATTTGGTTTCACGACTGGGTCGCATCGAAAACAATTTAGAGCTGACTGCGATCGCACAAATCCAGCGCTTAGGTTTTAGCCCTCAAGATGTCAGGCATATACTAGTTTCACATCTGGACTTTGATCATGCCGGGGGAATTTCAGATTTCCCACATGCCACCGTACATGTGTTATCCAGTGAATATAATGCAACGCAAAACTTACTCTCACTGAAAAATAAAGCACGCTATAAAACCCAGCAATTTAACCAGCATCGTTACTGGAACTTCATCGAACCCAGACAAGGTGAAGGCTGGTTTAACCTGCATCAGGTGCAGGACTTCCGTTTATTTCAAGATGAAATTTTATTGATTCCGCTCTTGGGTCATAGCAAAGGTCATTGCGGAATTGCCATTAAACAAAAAGAGGGCTGGTTGTTCTTCTGTGGCGATGCTTACTATTCACATTTACAGCTCGACCCCAAAAATAAACTTCGAACTCTGGATAAACTGGAGCGCATATTCGCCGAAAATAATTCAATGCGCTTAGACAACCTACATAAGATTCAACAGCTGGCACAAACGAAAAAAAATATTGAAATCATTTGTGCCCATGATCCTATTGAATTGGCACGTTATCTTGCATGAATAAAAGAATAGTGATTGTCCTTTTAATGATTAGTTCAAGTCTGGGGGGATGTATCACCTCACCCGCACTTTCATCGGAACAGCGTCCACAACACTGGGGAACAGTACTTAATCCAACAGATAATTTTTATCAGATTAGCGAGCATGTGTTTCGTAGTGAACAACCCACGGCTGAACTGATTCCGCAATTAAAAGCCCATCACATTAATGTGGTGATTAATTTAAGATCCAGAAATGCTGACCTGGATGTATTGGCATCTTCCGGTTTTAAATTGGTTCATTTACCCATTCATACTTGGGCCATGTCGCGTGAAGACTTATTGCAAGTCATGCGACAGGTCCAGCAAGCCAAAGCACTCAATCAAAAGGTACTGATTCATTGTTATCATGGTTCAGACCGCACCGGTGCGAGCATTGCAATGTATCGGATTATTTTTGAAAACTGGAAAATTGAAGATGCATTGAGTGAGATGAAATATGGCGGCTATGGCTTTCATCCTGTTTGGATGCATATCGAAAAAATATTCAGCCCTGAAAATGTAAGATGGATTCAACAGCAACTGTCGAATCCATCTTAATTTTTAGCTTAGGCTCGATTTAGCGCTTGTCTAAAGGCACCCATTCAATCACCCATGCAGACTTCATTCCCAAGCTGGCATCATTGTTGATTTTCTTGCGTGCAGCATCTGCAGAATCTCGGTCTTTAGAGGGTCCGACCATAATGCGAATCCCTTTCGATGTTGGGCTTTTGGTGACTTTGTAGCCTTTAGCTCGTAGCTTAGATGCCACGGCATCTGCATTGGCTTCATTTGCAGCCAAAGCTACTTGTACCATCCATTGTTTATCGCCATTTTCCAGCAGATCACGTGCTTTTTCAGCCTCTGCCTTTTTTTTGGCATCCGCCTCACGTTTTTCTTCTGCTTTTTTCTTTTCTGCTAGCGCTTTCTGTTCAGCCTCGGCTTTCTTCTCTGCTTCCTGCTTTTCAGCTGCCTTACGTTTTACTTCAGCAGCCTGTTTGGCTTTCTCATCAGCTGCTTTTTTCTCTGCCGCTTTCTTTTCAGCCGCTTTGATATCTGCTAATTTTTTATCCGCTTCGACTTTACGGTGATCTTCAAGTGCTTTTTTATCAGCATCAGTTCTCTGTTGTTGAGCTTTCTGCTGATCTAACTTTTTTTGCGCAAGCACCTTTTCTTCAGCTAAACGCTTTTGTTTAACCTTTTCATCCTCAATCAGTTCAGGAGGAATATTGTCTGAGCTCTGCTGTGCACCAGTACGATGGGCATTTAAAGCCGCATATTCTTCTGCCGCTTTACGTGCAGCATCTGCTTCAGCCTGTTGCTGCATCACTAAAAATTCAGCAGCACGTGCTTCTTGTTCTGCGACTGCTTTTTCACGCCCGCGACGTTGCTCTTCAAGCAAACGCTTTTCTGTTTCAACATCGACCGTCAAAGCCTGTAGCTGAACCATTTCGCCTTCTGGAGCAGGCTTTTGCTGCGTGACTTGAGCTGCAAGCTCAGGAGTTTTCAGTTCGTTTTGATATATTTCTTCTTTGCCTTTTAGGAGCAATGCTGCCAATAAAACACCACCACCTAATAAAACAACGCCACCCATCCAGCGTTGTTTGCTATTCATTGACATTCTTCCAAATACTCCCATACCGCTTCTAAGGTATGAAATGAACCACATACCAAGATCAGCTGATTATTTTTAGTTTCATTCAGCGCTGATTTAAAAGCCAATTGAACACTTTCGAAATGCTGTACTGTTTCGCCCTGTAGCGCTTCATCGAGCTGTTCGATTGCTGCTGCTCGCGGAACCGCTAATGGAGCAATTTTCCATGTTAAAACAGTATCTTTCAACAACTCTGTGACAGAATTGATGTCTTTATCTGCTAACATGGAAAAAACACTGATCACTTCTGTGTACTGTTTATTGTATTCCAGGAATTTTCGCAACTGATTTAACAAAAAATCTACGCCGTGCGGGTTATGGCCGGCATCAAAGATTACCGTTTTGCCCTGAATCTGGCGAATTTCAAAGCGACCTGGCAATTTTGCATTTTGAATGCCTTGTGCAATGGCATCTTGAGTCACTTTTAGGCCACTGATCAAAATCGCTGCAACTGCTGTGGAAATATTTTCTAACGCCAAAAAACCTGTCGGTAATTTTAAAGTCGTACCTGAAGAAGCAAACATCCAGGCTTTACCATCATCCGTATATTGGTAGAAATAATCACGATTGACTGCAAATAATTGGGCCTGACATTCATTAACTTTATTTTGGATAGCGTGTGGAAGGTGTTGCGCACCAGCAAAAATTACAGGAATATTCGGGCGAATAATCCCGGCTTTTTCAAAAGCAATTTTTTCAATCGTGTCGCCCAGCCAATCGGTATGATCTAAGCCAATATTGGTAATCACTGCGACATCTGGCTCAATCACATTGACCACGTCTAAGCGGCCACCCAGTCCGACTTCAAGTACCCAGACATCACATTGCTTGGCTTTGAAAATAACAAAAGCGGCAAGTGTGGTGGCTTCAAAGAAAGAAAGGCTTAAATCACATGCTCGACGGGCGTGATCCACTTGCACAAACGCATCCACCAACGTCTGGTCATCCACTTCAATACCCGACAATTTCACCCGCTCGTTAAAACGGTAAATATGCGGTGATTGATATAATCCCACTTGACAACCCTGCGCATTTAAAATGGCAGCTAAAGTGGTGGTGGTGGAGCCTTTACCATTGGTACCCGCTACGGTTATAACTTTCGCCTGTGGACATGTCACACCCAACTTTTCAGCCACTGGAATGACGCGTTCCAGACCTAAATCAATCCCCGTAACGTGAACATGGCTCCAATAATCGAGCCATGTGTTTAAAGAGTCTGTTGCAAGTGGTGCTGTGTTCAAGGCAAATTCATCAGTTTCGCGACAATACGAGAGACTGTATCACGTAATGCGTGACGATGAACAATTTGATCGACTACACCATGATCAAGCAAATATTCGGCACGTTGGAACGGTTCTTCCAGTTTTTCACGTACAGTTTGCTCAATTACACGCTTACCTGCAAAACCAATCATGGCTTTAGGTTCAGCGATATGCACATCACCCAACATTGCAAGTGAAGCGGTTACACCACCATATACTGGATGGGTTAATACCACTAAATACGGTAAACCTGCATCTTTCATGCGTTGAATCGCTGCTGAAGTACGCGCCATTTGCATAAGCGACAACATGCCTTCCTGCATACGTGCACCACCCGATGCCGCGAAGCAGATTAAAGGTTGTTTCTCTTTAATTGCACGTTCAGCCGCTTGCACAAAACGGTCACCGACCACAGTACCCATTGAACCGCCCATAAAGTCGAATTCAAATGCACATGCGATTAAAGGAATGCCTTTCAGTAAACCTTGCATCACCACTAAGGCTTCAGTTTCCCCGGTTTTCTTTTGTGCTTCAGACATACGGTCTGGATATGCCTTGCTGTCGACAAATTTGAGTGGGTCTTTGGCCACAAATTCCTGACCCAGTTCATTTTGAACCTGATCAAAGAACCAGTTTAGGCGATCACGTGCCTTCATACGCAAATGTTCGTCGCATTGTGGGCAAACATAAGCGTTAAATGACATGGCTGTACGAGTAACCAGTGCGTGACATTCAGGGCACTCAATGGTTGGCTCTGTAAAAGTTGCCTTAAGGGCTGTTTGCTCATCCGGAGTGTGAATACCCGGAACATGACGTTCCGTCCACGGCGTCGCTGGGCTTAGAATTTTGCCTATTTTCACTTCTTGATTCATACTAACTCATCGAGCGCGGCTCGAAGCTCCTTGACTTTATTAACCGTTTCAAAAACAGCTTGTTCTGGCGCTAAGTTGGCAAATTGTTTAACAAAAGCACTGCCGACAATGACTGCATCAGCCGCTACACCCATGGCTTTAGCAGAGGCAGCATCACTAATACCAAAACCGACACCTACAGGAACGTCAGTCACAGCTTTAATTTTCTGGATACGGGCTGCAGCTTCAGATACATCTAAAGTTGCTGCACCGGTTACCCCTTTCAAGGACACATAGTAGATAAAGCCACTGGCTTGTTTCGCCACATGCTGAATACGTTGATCAGTAGAGGTAGGCGCAAGCAAGAAAATTTGATCCATGTCGAATTTTTTCAACACATCATCTAAATTTTTTGCTTCTTCTGGTGGCAAATCCACCAGCAGTACACCATCTACACCACATTCATTCGCAACTGAAACAAACTTTTCATAACCAATCACTTCGACCGGGTTTAAATACCCCATCAAAACCACTGGTGTTTCTGTATCTTTCTGACGGAACTCTTTGACCATGTTCAAAGCGTCTAGGGTATTGGTTCCGCCTGCCAATGCACGTTCTGCTGCAAGGGCAATCACCGGACCATCTGCCATAGGGTCTGAAAACGGAAGACCAAGTTCAATCACATCTACCCCTGCCTCAACCATTTGATGTAACAATGGAACAGTTACTTCTGGATGAGGGTCACCAGCCATTACATAAGAAACCAGCGCTTTACGCTGCTGAGATTTAAGCTGTCCAAAACGAGTGGCTAAACGTGACATAAGGCTATGCTTTCCTTGAATTATTAAAAAACTGAGGAGTTGGCTTTGTAGAAATACAAGACAACGCATTGTAACGCTATTTTTTACCCATTGAACAGAGTCCAAACATTTCGCGATACATTAGACTGACAATCTCATTTTTTCAGAACAATCTGAGAACACCATTTACTGATATTTACGATTTTTTCTCAATGATCAAAGATGCCTAATTTTGCTATTTAAAAAAATATCCAACGTTAAGATAAACTTATTTTTATTGGTAAAAAATTGATAAAAATAATTGAGTTAGCTTTTACGTTTAATGTTTTATCTAATAGCAAAACCTGCTCTATACTACGCACGATTTTTCTTTTTCCTGTTTTATATGACTCCCGACTCCCAAGGTGAAGTGCACGCTCGCGCGCTGGCACTGCTCCCTCTTATTATATTTTTAGCCATTTTTTTAGGCAGTGGTCTCTATCATTCCATCATTGGTACCGAGTTTGCTTTTTATCAGGTTAAAGCACCAGTGGCGGCTCTGCCGGCCATTATTCTTGCCGTGCTGATTTACCGTGGAAAATTAAATACCGCCATTGATGAATTTTTAAAAGGTGCCAGTCATCCTAATTTAATTCTGATGTTTATGGTGTTTATGCTGGCTGGAGCATTCGCCAGTACCACAAGTGCGATTGGCAGTGTTGATGCGACGGTGCAACTGGGGCTTTCGATTATCCCGCCGTTCTTTGTACTTCCGATGCTGTTTATTATTTCGGCATTTATTGCAACAGCGATGGGGACTTCCATGGGTACCATTGCTGCCTGTGCCCCGATTGCTTTTGGTTTTTCCCAAGTTACCAATATTGAAGCAGTCTATGCCATCGGTGCAGTAGTTGGCGGTGCCATGTTTGGCGACAACTTATCCATGATTTCAGACACCACCATTGCCGCAACCAGCAGTCAAAAAGTTCAGCTACGCGATAAATTCAAAGTCAATGTCTGGATTGCGGTTCCTGCCGCTGTGCTGGCTATTCTGATTTATGCATTTGTTAGCCATGATTCACGAACCATTGCATACAAAACTTATGACCTGTGGCTGATTTTGCCTTATGTGGCTGTATTCTTTTTGGCATTCTCACGTTTACATGTACTGGCAGTTCTAACTATTGGCGTTCTGCTTTCAGGCTTGACTGGCATTATGGTCAATCCTGATTTTGGCGTATTAAAGTTAAATACTGCAATCTACGACGGTTTTGTCGGCATGTTTGAGGTTGCGCTTCTTTCGATGTTCCTAGGCGGTTTATCTGCCATTATGCAAAAAGAAGGCGGACTGCAATGGCTTATCCAACGTATTTATAGCATTACCCAGTTATTTAAAGTTGGACGCCAGCGTGCCGGTGAACTGGGGGTGAGTTTTCTGGTGGTATTCGCCAATCTGTTCGTTGCCAACAATACCGTTGCGATTATTTTATCTGGTGACATGGCACGTGAAGTGGCGAAAGAATACGGCGTAGATCCTAAACGCGCCGCAGCATTACTGGATATTTTTTCCTGTGTGGTTCAAGGCATAATTCCCTATGGTGCGCAATTACTGCTGGCCTGCTCTATTTCAAAACTGTCACCTATCGAGTTGATCGGGCACATTTACTATTGCTGGGTATTGGCAATTGTGGCGATCTTGTCCATCGCATTTCGCTTCCCCCGATTCAAATCTGCTTAATTTCAATAGACATTTTAAAAGCGGCCTGAGCGGGTCGCTTTTTTATGGCTCCGCTGATGCTTTCAACTGTTGCTTTCTGCGCAATAAGGTTTGGCTGCTATAGGCTTTATAGGCCCGTGCCAAGGCAGACTGATCCGAATAGCCCAATTGCATGGCAATATCGGTCAGTGGCATGTCCTGCTGCAGCAACTGTTCACAGCGCTTCATACGCTCCATCTCAACAATCTTCTTAAAAGAGGAGTTGAGGTCATTCAATTGCCGTTGCAATGTCCGTGCAGAGACATGCAATTCATTGGCAATCTGCTCAATTTTGGGCACACTCTTTTGCAAACGTAAATACTCCGCTACTCTCATATGAATGTGCTGATCTAAATTTTCATATCGGGGTTTGCAAGCAATTGCTTCTTCTGCCTGGCGCAGTAAAAGTTGCATTAAAGAAGGGTCAGCCAGTTCCGATTTTAAATCCAGGCTGTCCGAACTAATTACAAAAGAATATTGGGCATGACCAAAGCCAACTTCACAGCCAAAAAACTTTTCATAATGATAGCGCGCCATCTGAGGTATATGTGCAAACTGCATACTCAGCAATTGCAAAGATGCGGGGAAAATTTGCTTGGCCAAATGTGCCATACATGCTGAAGTCAGCTCATTAATCATTGCATATCGTGCATCATGTAACGGCCATGAGAGATAAATCTTTTTATCCTGATGCAGCATTTGCATAGGAATAACTGCTGCGCCATCAATCACCAGACGGCTAAAACGAATAATGTTGTGCAAAGCTTCGGCCACGCTATTACTCCGCGAGGCCATATAGCCCAACACACCAAAATGTTCAGGACGAATCAACCGAGCCATTTCCAGAACCAGTTCTGGGCAATGTAAATGTTGACGGGTAAGTTCTATCACCTCTAAAAAAAATGAATAGGTCGATTGCGAATCAATCGGCAAGGACAAGACATGACGCAATTGGGTTTGATGCTGCGCCAGAAATGGTAAGGCAAAAATATCCATCCCTTGTTGCAGCAAATACATATTTAGCAGCTGAAAATAACCATTGGGAATCTGCAGTTCTTGCACAATTTATCCTTACTTTTTTGACATTTTAAATTTTCACTTTGGCGTAAAATGTATAAAAAATGGCAAGTCCTGTCAAAACAAAATTAAAAAAGCCCGACATACTGTAGTTATCCAAGGCGATTTAAGTAAAATAAAATGAATACTATTGCCCAATACCAAGTCGAACCTGTGGTTCGCAGCAATCTTGATTTTAAACTGCATGAAGTACCGCGTTTCTGGTTTGGAGGTGATCCCTTTATCACTCGGGTATTTGATGCTCTCAGCCTGACTTTCCCCGATGGAGAACGTTACTTTATTCAGTCTGTGCGTCTGTTTCGCGATCAAATTACCGATCCAGATTTAAAGCTTCGGGTCGCAGACTTTATCCGTCAAGAAGCCCAGCACGGCATCGCGCATGAAAAAATGAACCAGGTTATGAAAGCACAAGGCATGCCGGTGGAGAAATTTATTCAGCGTTTAAATAAAATTTTTAAATTTGAACTGGAAAAACGCTCACCTCAATACAACATTGCCATGACGGCGGCAGCTGAGCATTTAACTGCGCTGATGGCAGAAACTTTTTACAGTCATCAAGAAACCTTGCGTGATGCACATCCCTATGTTCGTGCTCTGTTGGCATGGCATGCGATTGAGGAAATGGAACATCGTGATGTGGCATTTGATGTCATGAAACAGGTGGGTAATGTGCCTGAAACCACACGCAAATTCACCCTGGCATGGACAACCACATTAATGTTTGGTTTTACCCTTTACCGCGCCAACGTAATGTTAAAATATGATGGTTTTACGCCTTTGCAGCGTCTTCAAATGAACATTCGCGGCTTACCCTGGTTTTTTGGTAAAAACGGCAAGCTGAGCAAAATGAGCAAGCAATATCGTGACTGGTTTAACAAAGACTTTCACCCTAGCCAACATCCGGTAATTGCCCAATATGATGTGTGGGTAAAAACTTTAGAAGATACAGGTGATCCAATTCAGGCTGGAGAGGCTTTTTGGCGGGCAGCGAAAGACTAAATATTAAATATCTATTCAGTTCAGACTCACCAAGTTCAGATCAATCTGAACTTGGTTTTATTATTTCTGCTCGGTATGTATTACCATTTGGCATAGTGCTGTTCCAACAAACCATATTCGTTTAACAAAACAATTTCCTGGTCATCTTGTTGAATGGTGCCGCTAATTTTGGCTTGCCATTGACTGAACTGACTGCCGACCAATCTTAAATTTAGATTTTCATAGCGTCGCCAGCCCGTTTTGACATCCAAATGAAGTTTTTCATCTAGCGATCGAATGGTCCAATGATCTTCACCCTGATGCTGGAATAAAACATCACTTACTGGATATAAAACTCCATTCACCCACAAACAGTTTTCGTTGCCAAAACTCTCATTCACGCCTGAAGCCAAATTCAAACCTATTCGATTATTATGCGAATCCCAAAAATTACAGGATAACCAGAACCAGGCTGTTTCTGGACGTAAAAAACCACAGGTATCGTCAAGTGAAGCAAAGGTTTTTTCATGAAACTGTATGGTTTGACCCTGTTTATTAATAAAGAAACCTTCACAACCCAAAGTCGTGAGCTTCTGGGTATAGGTCCAGCCATTAATTCCCGTCGGGCTACACATACTGAGTGGATCTGTGCCGGCACAAAAGATGCGTGCACTCAGCTTGATTTCACCATGTTTAGTCACATGGATATAACGCACGCCATTGGCATGCTGAATATCAATTTGAAAAGGTGATTTTGAGAAAAAACTCTGGTTATAAAGTGGTTGCTCATCAACAGTGGTATGGCGTGACAAAAAATTAATTGCGTTCCATTCTAAAACTTCAGCACGCTGATGATTATAGATATAGAAAAAACCATGCCCTGCCCATGCAATATCTGCGATTGCCAGACCAATGGTGTAATGTTCATGTTGAATGCAGCAAAATTTAAATTTTTTATATTTTAATCGCTTGCGCCAACCCGTTAAAACCTTTCCATAAGGTGTTTTATACTGGTACTTATTTAAATCGATGGTCTTTGGGAGAGTACTAAAACGTCCATAATGCGGTTGTCCATTTGATTGAATCAAATCCATTTATCAAATTCCATCTAGCTAAGAGATCACAAATCCTTAATCTTATTATGCCCATATAAATCTAACTTAAAAGTATCAAAAAGCATCTTTTCATCGAAAATATACAAAAAAGTATATTATTCCCAGATGTTTGTTATTTAATAAATATAATTTATTAATCAAAGAGATATAAATCAGTTTCCAGAGAGCAGCAAATAAGTATTTTCCCAGTTATTTTCGCTAAATTCACCTTTCACCAATTGCACATAACGACCATGTACCTGATCGATCGCAATACAATCATCTACCTCTAACACACGGTCGGTATGCTGTTTTTGCCAATGTTGTGCAAAGTAAGCTTTACCACTTTGTTTTGCCAGCATAGCATTTTGTGCCACCACTAAAATATAGCGATGCAATTCACCAAATTCACGAGCATCATAACCACCCAAATTAATTAAAAATAGCTTTTGTTCGGATGAATTCGGCTGGGCGTTACTAAATTGGATTTGATATTTTTCACCCTCAAATTCCACGCCATTAATTTGTGCCCAAGCATCAACATGCAAGCCTTTCTGTTCACCAAACCAGGCATTTTTTAGTTGAGGATAGGTCTCTTCTAATGAATCTCCCACTGCAAGTACTACATCATGAACTTCTGTATTGGCACGTACATGACGACCACCGAGCATGACCATAAAAAGACTGGGCATTCTATTTCCTTTTTTGACACATTTTTTACAGCAATCATGCGATTCACGGAAACGTCATTCGCAATTGTTCGAGGCAGACCACATTTCGATAGAGACGTTTTTGCAACTATATTAATCACATGAAAGTATAAGACGAGTTTTGCGAATGACAATGCCTTTGATTACTTTGAGCTTATTTAAAGTAACATTACGAGTTCTTTACATTTGAGTTATAAACCATAAGACTCCGTCAAAATGTAGATATCTTCATAACCACAAAATTGAATTTGACTAGAGTTTTCATTGTTAGGAAATATCTTACTTTTGTTTCGGAAAAATTAACAAAACCATCTTGTTGAGCAGACATTACATCTATGTCGCCTTCCCGAACTGCAAATTAAAGCAAGTATTCTAAATTTAGCACCGATTTAAGTAATAAAAAAATCGTGCTGAATTGCTTCGGCACGATCTTTTTCAATATCCACCCTCTCCAAACCTCTCCCAGAGGGACAGGCTTAAGAGCGAAATTACATCTCAACCATTTCTACGCCATCAATACGGGCAACCGTCATCAAGTCCTTATCACCACGACCTGAAACAGTGGCAATAATAATTTGATCTTTAGACATCGTTGGCGCAAGTTTGGTCACATAAGCCATGGCATGTGCACTTTCAAGCGCGGGAATAATCCCTTCAATCTGGGTTAAATCGCGGAAGCCTTGCAGCGCTTCCTGATCATTGATTGGCACATATTTGACGCGATCCATATCTTTTAAGAAACTGTGTTCAGGACCTACCCCCGGATAATCCAGACCGGCAGAAATTGAATGCGTTTCAATGATTTGGCCTTGCTCATCCGACATCAAATAAGTACGGTTACCATGCAGTACACCAACATGACCTGCGTTTAGCGGCGCGGAGTGCTTACCAGTCTCAATACCATGACCTGCTGCTTCAACACCGTACATTTTCACATCTTCATCATTCAGGAACGGATAGAATAAGCCCATCGCATTTGAACCACCGCCGACACATGCAACCAGGGCATCAGGTAAACGCCCTGCCTGCTCCTGAATCTGTTTACGTGCTTCACGACCAATAATCGACTGGAAGTCACGAACCAGTTGCGGATATGGGTGCGGACCTGCAACTGTCCCAATCACGTAATAAGTTGAATCAACATTAGTTACCCAGTCACGCATCGCTTCGTTCATGGCATCTTTCAATGTTTTTGAACCGCTTTCTACCGGTACAACTGTAGCACCGAGTAAACGCATACGGTATACATTCATGGCTTGACGTTTAACATCGTCTGCACCCATGAACACCACACATTCAAGTCCTAAACGTGCAGCGATCGTAGCTGTTGCTACGCCATGCTGACCTGCGCCAGTTTCTGCAATAATCCGTTTTTTACCTGAAAGTTTAGCAAGTAGTGCCTGGCCAATAGTGTTGTTGACTTTGTGCGAACCGGTGTGATTCAAGTCTTCACGTTTTAAGTAAATTTGCGCACCACCCAACTCTTTTGACCATCGTTCAGCATGATAAAGTGGACTCGGACGACCTACATAGTAGGCTAAATCACGGTCGAATTCTGCCAGAAACTGTTTATCATCTTTCATGCGGAAATAGAGCTTTTCCAAGTCTTCTAAAGCCGCCATCAGTGTTTCTGAGACAAAACGTCCGCCATGAATACCGAAATGCCCGCGTTCGTCGGGGAATTGGGTATAGTCAACTTGACTGTTATGACCTTTATTTTGCTGATCCACGTTGGACTCCTTGCATAAACTGTTCAATGAGTTGTTGGTCTTTTATACCTTTTGCGGACTCTACGCCTCCGCTGACATCGACTGCATAAGCATTGGTCGTCTTTATAGCGTCTTCAATATTGTCAGGCTTTAAGCCGCCCGCCAAAATTAAAGGAATATCGAGTTTGGGGAATTTTGACCAGTCAAAGCTGTGCCCTGTTCCGCCCTTCAGTTCAGGATGCCAAGCATCCAATAATACTGCGCTTGCGCCTACATTTTGGTAGCTTTTTATAGTATTAATGACATCTAGCTCAGGTTTCACTTGTATTGCTTTATACCAGCGGCGACCGACCTGATTCGAAATGTGCTGACATTGTTCAGGTGTTTCATCACCATGGAACTGCAAAATATCGACTGGTGCGTGTTTTAAAATTTGCGCAATTTCATCAAGCGATGCATTCACAAACAAACCCACAGTCTGCACATAGGCAGGTACATGCTGAATCAGTTCTTTCGCTTGCTCTTGGGTAACACTGCGTGGACTCGGTGAGAAAAATACAAAACCAATTGCATCTGCTCCGGCATTCACAACTGAATGTATATCTTCTATTCGTGTGATTCCGCAAATTTTGGCACGGGTTCGCATACACTTCGCTCTAATTTTTGGCTTAATCTTTGCCCGATTTATAGTCAGTCTATAAATATGGGGGCGAATCATTGTAATGCAATTTTAAAAGCTTGAGTAAAGTTCATCCGGAATAATATTGACATAGATTGTCTAATGCATACACAAACCTTATACTGCGCGCAAATGCAATAAGTCATAGCAATATGCTTTAGGGAAGTTGGTGCAACTCCGACACTGCCCCCGCAACGGTAAAAATGAAAAGTAACTTTTATAAATCAATTGATTTACACCACTGCAGACTGATGTGGGAAGGTGAAGTTACAGTACATTCTATATGTCGCATTTGAGTCCGGAAACCTGCTTGTTGCTCCTTTAACTCAATCATTCACGGGGGGTGAATGTATGGAGCTTAAAAACATGTCTACTCTTTTTCAACGTACAGCTTTAGTGGGCGCAATCACTATTACGATGGGTTTTTCAACCAATGTTTCTGCAAATGAAACACCTGAAAAAGCTGCAGTAAACTCATCTTTAGAAACTTTAGTTATTACCGCTACTCGTTCTGAAGAAAAAATCGAAAATGTGCCTGCGCGGATATCAATTATCCAATCCGATATTCTCGAACAATCTCCTATTGCCTCTTTTCCCGATCTGCTCAAACACGATGCTGCTATCAACATGGTTCAAAGTGGCGGTATGGGGCAACTTGCCGATATTTATTTACGTGGCACTGAATCTGACCATACTTTGATTTTACGTGATGGTGTACGGCTGAATAATGCATCTTCAGGTACAGCAAGCCTTGCTTTTATTGATACCACAGATATTAAGCAAATTGAGATTTTAAAAGGCCCTGCATCTGTACTCTATGGTACGGATGCAATTGGCGGTGTAGTTCAATTGGTTTCCAAAACCCCGGAAAAAACAAGCGCATTTATCACCGGTGAAATCGGCGAACATCAAACCTATAAATCTGTCCTTGGCGCAGATTTAGCGGAAGACGGTTTCTATGCTCAGATTCGTGGCCAACGTCTAGAGTCTAACGCCACTCAAGTCACTAATCAGAAAACTGATCGCTCAGAAACCGCTGCATTTGATCAAAAAGGTTATAGCGCCAAACTAGGCGTAGAAAAACAAAAAATTGCCGCATCTCTAGATTACAGCCGCAATGAAGGTAAAAATTTATATGATGCCTATGCGTTTGATGGCAGCTTGCTCAAACAGGATTTTGAAAACGAAATCGTTAATTTAAGAGGCCGCGCTAAGGTTACGGAAAACATTGAGCTGAATGGACGTTTATCTCAATTTAAAGATCAGGTCGAGCAAAAAGATTCGACTGATTTTGTGCATAGCAAAACCCAAGAAGCTGAACTTTACGGCAAATGGAACTTCTTGCCTCAGCACAGCATTCTTGCAGGTGTAACTCAGCGTAATCTTGATGCAGACATTTTGTCCTACGGTGCACCTTATCAGGAAGATATCGATTCCACCGGCTACTATGTACAGCATCAATTTAAAGGTGAAAAGCTCAATACCCAGGCCGGTATCCGCGTAGAAGACAATGAAAAATATGGCACGCATACGGTAGGGCAAGTCGCAGCGCGTTACCAGATTCTGCCTGCTACCAGTATTTACACCAATATTGGAACAGCATTTAAATCGCCTACCTTGAATGAGCTTTACAATGCCTGGAACGGCAATCCTGAACTTGCGCCAGAAGAGAGTATTTCCTATGAAGCAGGGATTGATCAGATTTTGCCTTTAGGCTTTAAAACTGGCCTATCTGCCTATTACACTGAAGTTGAAGACCTGATTGGATCACAAAACTTCAGTCAGTTGAGCAATATTGATAAAGCCACTTATAAAGGCGGAGAGTTATATCTGGCTTGGCAACAAAATGATTTATTTGCCAAAACAGCTTATAGCTATGTGAAATCTGAAAATAATGAAACCCATCAGGATTTAAGCCGTCGCCCCCGTCAAGGTTTTACCTTAACAACTGGTTTGCAAAATGAAATATATGGTATTAGTGCATCTTTAATAGCTAAATCCAAATCCAAAGAATGGGATGCCAACTACAAAACTCCGGGCTATGCGACTGTAGATGTAAATGCATTCTGGAATGTAAACCCAAATGTTAAACTCTTTACCAACATTCAAAACATTGGTGATGTTGAATACGAGACTGCATACCAAGACCGCAGCTACTACTATGTGAATGGCGGCCGTTTAGCTTCTGCTGGCGTGACATTCAAATACTAATTTCAGCCAAGTTGAAGTAAATACTTTTGAGGATAATGTCATGCCTATGGCATTATCCTTTTTATATTCAGAGATCAAAAATTTAAGGAATTCAAATGGGCCACCGTTTAAGTAAAATTTACACCCGTACAGGCGATTCAGGCACAACTGGACTAGGCGACGGTTCACGTGTAGCCAAAGATGATTTACGTATTGCCGCTTTAGGCGATGTCGATGAACTGAACTCTTGCATCGGTATTTTACGTTCACAAATTGCAATTAGCTCAATAGAAGAAAAAGCTCATTGGGATAAATCGCTTAGTCTGATTCAACATTGGTTATTCGACTTAGGCGGTGAAGTCTGCATTCCGAACTACAACATGGTCTTACCGGTTTCAGTTGAATTTCTGGAAAATGAAATTGACCGTATGAATGAAGCACTGCCGATGCTAAAAGACTTCATTTTACCTGCAGGGACACTTTCATGCAGCTATGCACATCAAGCTCGTTCGGTATGTCGCCGTGCTGAACGCAGCTTAATGTCGGTGCATACTCGAGATCAAAATATTCAAGCTCCTTCACTGCAACTCCTCAACCGCCTTTCCGACTGGCTATTTGTGGCATCTCGTACCTTGCAACGTGCTGAAGGTGGATCTGAAGTGCTTTGGCAAAAGAATATTAATCAAACGATTTGATAATAAATTGATATTCAAAAATAGGACTTAGAGCGAGATTTGACACGCGAAAATGTCATCCGCAAGTGTTTGAGGCGAGACTTCATTAAAAAGTAATTGTTGCTGCGATGATTGTAATAAATGACAGTAGTTGTCGAGTTTTGCGGATGACAATGGTTTTGGTTACTTTTCCCAAAAGAAAAGTAACATATGAGCTCCCTCCCTACTATTACAAACAGTAAGGCTCCGCTGTAATATCTTTGGTTAAAATAAAGTATATCGAGAATATGAAATGAGAATCATCGGACATCGTGGCGCACGTGGTGAAGCTCCCGAAAATACACTTGGTGGCTTTCAATACATTCATGACCTCGGCATTCGAGCAGTCGAGTTTGATGTCCGTCAGCTGAAAGATGGTGAACTCATCATCATACACGATGACAACTTCTTAAGAACCACGGGCACCGATCAACAACTTTATGAATTAAGCAGTCATCAGCTTCAAGCCTATAATCAGGCGCATATCTGGCTGGACTGGAAAAAACAGCTTACCCCGACACTTCGTCAGACCCTGAGCATTATTCATGACTTCGAGCATCTTGAAGTTGAAGTTAAAGCTGTTACAACTATGGCTGAAGCTGAGAAACTGGTTTTAGAATTACAAAAACAATTACACAGTTTTGAACAAACCGCCGTGATCACCAGTTTCGATTTAAAAATCCATCAGGCCTTAAAACAGCAGTACTCGATCTTTAAACGCGGCTTACTGGTTGAAGATGACATTCAACATAAAGCGATTGAACAGGCTTTAGAACTCGGTTGTTGCCAAATAGGCTGGATGAACTCACTGGCAACAGATGAAATCATTCGTGCAACACAACAAGCCCATTTAGAAATCAGTGTCTGGACGGTGAATGAGATTGAACGAGCGAAGCATCTGCAAAGCTTAGGCATTGACGGATTGATTACTGATTTTCCTAAAATGATGCTTCAACACTTATCCTGATCATATAAAAAATATTGAGATATGGCGTCATTTAATAGGCTAAAAAGAATGAATAAATTTAATAATTTTGGTCAGAACAAACCCTTATTCTATTGTTTAAATATGTTTTTTTAAGTCCTATCGTCCATATATAAATAAGATGTCCAAGCCTTCGATAAAATCAATAAAGACTACCAAGTATTCTGTTACTGTTTAGTACAATACACATGTAGAATAATGCTAGTGAAGATTTGTTCGCTCATGCTAATATTGATAACGTCTTAATCCTTATAAATTGTATTGAATAAGGATTCATTTATACCTTACCTTTACCTTTTAAAAGGTTCTAGGAGTGCTGTTGGAGATGAATGCTCCCTTACCCAAAGCCCCAATTAACTGGATTGCAGTGTTCGCACTGGTACTTTTACCCATTGTGGCTGTAATCGCTATCCCTTTATATGCTTATCATCATGATTTTAGCTTAGGCGCATGGATCAGCTTATTTGTACTGCTCGGTGTGAGTAGTTTAGGGATTACTGCGGGTTATCACCGCTTATGGGCACATCGTGCTTATGAAGCAACCTTGCCATTAAAAATTATTTTAATGCTTATGGGTACTTTTGCCGTTCAAAATAGTATTTTGTTCTGGGCTTCAGGTCACCGCACCCATCACCGTCATGTTGATGATATCGAACAAGACCCATACTCAATTAATAACGGCTTTTGGTATGCGCATATTGGATGGATGCTTCGCAACTATCCAGCAGCAGAAGCAAACTATAAAAATGCACCGGATTTGTTAAATGACAAAGTGGTGATGTTTCAGGACAAGTATTACATTCCTCTGGTTATTGCTGTACATGCCGTGATCCTTACTACGGTAGGTTGGGCAGTTGGTGATATGTGGGGCGTATTGTTATTGGGTGGTTTACTTCGCCTGATCTTGAGCCATCACGTCACTTTCTTCATTAACTCACTCTGCCACATGTGGGGCAAACGTCCGTATACTGACGAAAACACTGCACGTGACAATTTCATTTTAGCGATTGCAACTTGGGGTGAGGGTTATCATAACTATCATCACATCTTCCAGTATGACTACCGAAATGGCGTGAAATGGTGGCAGTATGATCCAACGAAATGGCTGATCTGGTCATGTTCAAAACTTGGTTTAGCCAAGAACTTGCGTCGTATTCCAAGCTTTAATATTAAAAAAGCAGAATTGGCGATGCGCTTTAAATATGCTGAACAGGATTTGGCAGTTTATGGCCATAATGTCAACGAAGATATGGCGACTGCAAAACTCCGTATTGCACAGGAGTATGAAGCGTTTACCCACACATTAAATGACTGGGCAAAACTGAAAGAACAAGAGATTCAAGCAAAAAAAGCCTCTGTAGCTGAAAAGATTCACCAAATCGACAGCAAACTTAAAGTTGATTTTCAATTGGTTGAACAGCGTCTTTCCCATCATCGCAATACCTTAAAAATTCTGATGCGGAATATTAAAAAGAACACTATTTCCGAGTAAAATCGGATTCAATATAAAGCCCCATTCTTGGGGCTTTATTTATTTTGGTCGTTTAAATTTGCTATAGTGATATCATCTCTCCCCATTATTTAGATTGTCCTATGCAATTTAATCCGCGTTATCCCTCGCTTAATCCCAAGCTTTTTCACCATCAAATGCCTGTTCCATTAAAAGGAGCCAAAGCGGGTCATTTTAACGAAGCACTCGCTAATGACTTACAATGGTCAGATGAAGATAAAGCTCAATGGGTTGAAATCTGTAGTGGGCAAAAAACTTTTGCTGAATTTGAACCTCTGGCGATGGTTTATGCAGGACATCAGTTTGGACAATGGGCAGGACAATTGGGTGATGGGCGCGGTTTACTGATTGCACAAATTTTAGATAAAACAAATCAAACCATTGACCTGCATTTAAAGGGTGCAGGTTCAACACCTTACTCCCGTATGGGTGATGGTCGTGCAGTTTTACGCTCCGTGATTCGTGAATATCTGGCAGGTCATGCACTTAATGCTTTGGGTATTACTTCAAGTAATGCTGTTGGGTTTACTTCCTCAACGCAAGGCATACAGCGCGAAACAATGGAACCTGGTGCCATGATGTTGCGTACTTCAGACTGCCATATCCGTTTTGGTCATTTTGAATGGATCAACCAGTATCAGCCTGAGCTTTTACCAGACTTTGTACAAAAAAGTATTGAATGGCATTATCCAGAATGTCTCGAGGCTGAACAGCCTGTTTTGGCTTTTGCTACCCAAGTTATCCAACGTACTGCGGTAATGATCGCAAAATGGCAACTGGTCGGATTTGCCCATGGTGTGATGAATACGGATAATCTGAATATCACCGGTTCAACTTTGGACTTCGGCCCTTATGGTTTTATGGAGCGTTTCCGTCCGAACTGGATTAACAACCACTCGGATTATCAAGGACGTTATACCTATCAGCAGCAACCGAGTATTGGTCATTGGAATTTATGGAACTGGCTGAATAACCTGGTTCCGCTCTGCCCTACAGACTATGGTAAAGAGCAATGGAAACAGGATTTGGTAGCATGTTTAGAGCACTATGAGCCAACATTCTTAGAGCACTATAAACATGGTTTAAACCAGAAAATGGGCTTGCCAAGTTTTCATAAAGATGGTTTTGATTGCGGTATGGCTTTCCTTCGAGTTCTGCAAAGCGAACAGCTCGACTACACCCAAAGCTTTATTCGACTTCAGAACAAAGAATTTGAAGTGATTAAAGATGATTGCTTAGACCGTCGTCAGTTTGAAAGCTTCTTGACTCAATATGAAAATATTCGGGCATATCAAAATACTGATGAATTGGATGCTGAAATGGCCAAAGCCAATCCTCAATATATTTTACGTAATCACATGGCACAAAAAGCGATTGAGTTGGCGGAAAGGGATGATTTTTCCGAAGTAGATCGCCTGTTTAAATTACTCAGTCAGCCTTATACCAAGCAAACAGACATAGAAAAACCTGAAGATTTAGCACCGTTACCTAGTGACGTGCCGGAAGTGATGGTGAGTTGTTCATCTTAAGATTGATCAACAGATGACTTGCGAACTGTGGATAATTTCAGCATTATCCACAGTGTTATTTAAAAATAAAAATATAAAATCAAGAGATCGACTATGTCCTTACATCGTCTTGCCAGCCAAACTGCCCTCCAATTGCCTGAAGTGACCTGTACCCAGCCTTTTGGCGATGGCTGTGATGTATTTAAAGTCATAGATAAAGTCTTTATGTTAAGTTTTCATTTAGAAGGTAAAGCAGCTATTAACTTAAAAGTTATCCCGGATGATGGTGCAATGTTACGGGATATTTATTCCTATATCCGTGCCGGCTGGCATATGAATAAACAGCACTGGATTTCGGTGTTTGAAGATGAAAATTTGGATGAATCCTTGGTTCAGGATTTGATAAAGAATTCTTATCAATTAGTGGTAGGTAAATTAAATAAACTGCAACAGCAACGGATTGAGCTGCTTAAAGTCGTGAAATAAGCCTCTCGGACATGACTAATTCCACTAAAGATTTATACAAAAAATGGACTCTCTCGAGTCCATTTCAAATTTTATACATTCTTTTTATGCAGCATTTTAAACAATCCGAACAGCACCGCAATCCACACTGGAAGCATCAATACGGATAACATAAAGCCTTGATTCCACATCACATACAGGATTATCAACATAAATGCTAAAACAAAATAATTCGTAAACGGTGCAAATAAAGCCGGAAACTTAGTATGAATGCCTTCTTTTCTCATGGCTTTCTTAAATTTTAGATGAATCAGACTGATCATCATCCAATTTAATACCGCTGCACTGACCACAATATAAATCAGATAACTCAGAGCTTTTTCAGGCACGAAGTAGTTCAGCAAGACACAGCTAAAAATCAGTAAAGCAGAAAACAGCACTGCAGGAACTGGAATCCCGTGTTGATTGACCTGTTGAAATACTTTCGGTGCATTACCCTGCTCTGCTAGCCCCAACAACATTCGACTATTGGCATACATCCCGCTATTACAAACAGATAATGATGCTGTCAGAATAATAAAATTCAGTAAATGTGCCGCCCAATCTATGCCGATTTGTTTAAAAATAATCACAAAAGGGCTTTTATCCAGCCCACCCAAATCTAGTTGATTCCAAGGCACCAAAGACAAAAGGATGGCTAAAGAACAGATATAGAACAGAAATATGCGAATAACTGTCTGATTCACCGCTTTAGGTATATTCTTTTCCGGATCTTCAGTTTCAGCCGCCGCCATACTGATCAGCTCAATCCCACCAAACGCAAACATCATAAAGGCTAACATATAAAATAGGCCTTCAAATCCATGTGGGAAAAATCCACCATGCATCCACAAGTTGCTGATGGATACCGTAGAAGCTGCATCTGCGGTAAACAGCAAATACACGCCAAAGATGATCATTGCGATAATTGCAAGGACTTTAATCATCGACAGCCAAAATTCAGATTCACCATAAATCCTCACATTGGCAAGATTCATGACAGTGACAAGAACAAAGAAGAATAAAACCGAAACCCATGCTGGAATGCCTGGCCACCAATAATTCACATATTTTCCAATGGCGGTCAGCTCAGTCATCGCCACTAAAATATATAAAATCCAATAATTCCAACCAGTTAAAAATCCTGGAAATTTACCCCAATATTTAAAGGCAAAATAACTGAATGACCCTGTTACAGGTTCATGCACAATCATCTCACCCAATTGGCGCATAATCAGGAACGCAATCAAACCACCAATCAGGTAGCCCAAAATAATCGATGGGCCTGCTGATTGGATAATATGTGCTGAACCCAAGAATAATCCTGTACCAATTGCCCCGCCCATAGCGATCAATTGGATATGACGATTCTTTAAACGGCGCTGAAGTTTAGGCGTCTCGCTGTCCAAAACACACTCTCATCATCAATAAAAACTGAATTGTAAATGCTTCGTGCGCTATGACCTAGCCTGCCGAATTAAATCCATACGCTTTTGTTTAAAGTATTTTTCTGTTTATACTTAAATAAACATATAAGCTTTTGATTAATTTAGATTAAAATTTATTTTTTCATTTATTGTTTTTAGCATATGAAAAAGCGAACCATCTCTGATTCGCTTTTTTGCTTCTACCCAAATTAATCTTCAGGATATTCAAAACGGTATCCTACCCCATACACCGCTTGAATCCACTCATGACGGTTGCCGGTTTCAGCAGCATCCGAAATCTTACGGCGCAGGTTTTTAATATGGCTGTCAATCACGCGGTCTGCTACATCAAAACTGTCAGGGTTAATATGATCAAGCAATTGTGCACGTGAATACACTTGCCCGACATGCTCCAAAAACAACTCTAATAATCGGAATTCAGTAGGCGTCAAGTTCAAGGTTTTTTGTTGATACCAGATTCTTTGCTGTGCTTTATCCATACGAAACAAGCTGTTCTGTTCAGGTTCTGCATGACGCTCCAAACGACGCAACACTGCTTGTACACGAGCCACCAGTTCTTTCGGACTAAAAGGCTTACAAATATAGTCATCTGCGCCCATGTTTAAACCCAGAACACGGTCGATTTCTTCGGTTCGTGCAGTCACCATAATAATCGGCAAATCAGACTGTTCACGTACTTTACGGCAAATGGTCAAACCATCCATGCGTGGAACCATCAAGTCTAAAATCATCAAACTTGGTTTACGCTGAGTAAAGCTTTCATACGCTTCTTGCCCATCATGAAACATACTGACTTCAAAACCAGCCGCTTCCAAATAGTCTCGCACCAGTTGTGCAAGTTCAACTTCATCTTCAACCAGCATGACATGTTTCATGAATCTCATCCTTTATTTATTTAACTGTTTTGGAAAAGTTAATTTGCAACGCAACCCACCTAATGGAGAATGTTCAAAACTCAACTTCCCACCCAATGCCTGCGCAATTTTACCAGATAATGCCAAACCTAAACCTGTACCGCCAGTACTACGGGTACGCGAATCATCAACACGATAAAACCGCTCACCCAAACGTGCCAATTGTTCATCATTTAATCCAAGCGGGCTGTCATCCACAATCACGCTCCAATGCGTCGCCGATTGTTCAGTATGCACACGAACTTCACCACCAGCTTCAGTATAGCGAATACTGTTGCCGAGTAAGTTGACCATAATTTGTTTAAAACGATCTATATCTAATTGTAAATTCGCCCCTTCACCTTGTACCGAAACAGACAGATCAGCTTGGGCAAATTTAGGTTTGAAGTTTTCAACTTCTTGCAGTACTACATGCCAAGGGTTCACCTCAGCCATATAGCAGGTTAGCTGCTGTGCTTCAGCTTGAGCCAAATCGGCCAAATCCTGAGTCAGTTTTTTCAAGCTGTTAACCTGGCGAAGCATGGATTCAAAATGTTCCGGCGTCGGTTTACGAATCCCGTCCTGCATCGCCTCAATTTGCGCTTGCAGTACCGCCAATGGTGTTTTTAATTCATGTGAAGTATCTGCCACCCACTGACGGCGCGACTGTTCATGCTGATCTAAAATCACCGCCAATTGGTTAATCTCATTCGATAAATCACCCAACTCGTCATTGCGGTTGATTTTCACCTGATGCTGGTAATGCCCTTTGGTCAATTCACGGGTTGCATTAAGCAAGCGTTGAATCGGCTTTTTAAAATAGGTTGCCAACAATAAAGCGGCAATTAAACTGCTCAGGAAAGTTAAGCCATACACCAGTAATAAATAGCGTTTTTGATTACTAAAGAAATTGATACTTAAAGCATCATCCTGATCCAGCACCGGTTTCAAACCCAAATAGCCGATAACTTTATCATTTACCATAATCGGGCGATATGAAACAGGAATATCAGAGGGTTCACCGACCACAAACTGTTTGTTGGCATCATATAAGGATAATCGGGAACTTAAGCCCAAACGGTCGGGCATTGAAATAAACTGCTTTTTCTTGGTTTGATTTTGGCTTGAATCTGTCTGTGCCTCTTCTTTCTTTTTATCCGTGCGAAATATATTTTGATTAGAACTCAGGGGAAATTTAAGCCCTTCAAAAGGCTGATATTCAGAAGGTAAATTCTGTTCCATCATGCGTAGTTCTTCTTCATCTATAATCGGTTTGCTTTGCCCCGGTTTTTCTAAACTGGATGAAGTATTGATTAAGGTATTTTCCTGAAAATAGCGCTGTTGCAAGGCAATGTCATACTGACGACGTAACCACCAGCGTGACAACTTGTCATAATCATCGGGATCGGCCTTGCCCTCAATCTGCAAAATTTGCGCCTGAATCGCGTTGCCCCAGTCATGATAAACCGTATATACCCCTGCCAAATTGCTGATGACATGATCGAGTTTCTGCATTTCGACATCCGCCACATATCTGGCAAAATTCTTTTGCATGGTCCAGTGCAAAACACCCAGGCTGACAGTCGTAATCACTAAAGTCGTGAGTAATACGGTCAAAAATAAGCGTAAGGCGATCGGAACGCGGCGAATATTCAAAAGCAAAGTCTCAATATTTTCTTCTCAATTTATGATTGTAACCAACACTGTCTCAAAAAACTCTCCATTGTTTCTTCATCATTATTATTTATTCTTAAACCATCAAATTTATATTATTTTTCATTGGAGATAACAACAATGAATTCCATGGCAAAAATAGCTTTAGTAAGTGCAAGTATTCTGAGCATGGGTGCATTGAGCGCCTGTCAATCGAGCAATACAGTAAAAGATAAAGATAACGACCAAGTTCGCATGATGCACGGCCATCATCAAAAGCATGAGCGTAAAATGACACCAGAACAACGTCAGCAGTTCCAGCAAGCACGTACCGAACGTAAACAACTGGTTGAACAAATTCAAAAAGCGTGTGGTAGCAAAGCGGCCGGTACAGCAGTGCAAATTAAGGCAGGTGATAAAACCATTGATGGTACTTGCGTCATGACCTTTAAAGCCGACCATCAAGCAATGAAAAAAATGCGTGCTGAACAGCAGCAAATGAAAGGTGAACATCGCCCACTGCGTAGTGAAATGAAAGGCATGCATATGCAACACGGTGAACTGCTGACAGATGTCAAACGTGCAGAATTGACCAGACAATTCGATCAACGCCTGGCTGAACGTCAAGCCAAGCAGCAAGCCATGTTAAAAGCCTGCCAAGGTCAAGCCAATGGTAAGGCAGTTCAGCTTAAAGTTGGTGCTCAAAGTATCGATGGCAAGTGTGAAATTCGCTTCCAGCCTAAAGCGCCAGTTACTGTGACTCCAGCACCGGTAAAATCTGCTGCATAAAACCCTGTTCAAAATTTAAAAAGGCGCTTTCGGGCGTCTTTTTTATGGATGATAAAAAATGACCAATTTGACTATTTATGCCATCAAATAAACTCTAAAAGTATTTACACGCAAGACACTTAGCAATTTCAAGCCAGAAATCTTTGACTTTACAGTCACCAAGAAAAAGCATGTAAACGCTTGTACCCAGCAAGAAGATGTTGCAGGATTAAGCCATAGAAATATGTGTCATAAAAGGCACGTTTCAATGTTTATTAGGATTATAAGCTGGTTAAACCAGTATTGAGGAAAACGATATGCCACAATACAAAGCGCCCTTACGTGATATGCAATTCGTTCTACATGAATTATTAAATGCTGAACAACATTATGCAAAACTCCCTGCATTTCAGGAAACCGTAAGCCGTGAGTTGGTTGATCAATATTTGGAAGCTGCTGCTGACTTCTGTGAAAATGAACTTTCTCCTCTCAACCAAGTGGGCGACCGTGAAGGTTGTACTTGGAATGACGGTGTAGTAACAACACCAACTGGCTTTAAAGAAGCATACAAAAAATATATCGAACTGGGCTTCCCATCTCTTTCTGCTGAAGAACAATATGGCGGTCAAGCTTTACCAAATTCTTTAGGCATTACCATTTCTGAAATGGTCGGTACTGCAAACTGGTCTTGGGGTATGTATCCGGGTCTTTCTCATGGTGCGGTACGTACTTTGGAACACCATGGTTCTCAAGAACAAAAAGACACTTACCTGCCTAAACTTGTTTCAGGTGAATGGACAGGCACTATGTGCTTGACTGAATCTCATGCAGGTTCTGACTTAGGCATTATCCGTACCAAAGCTGAACCAAATGCTGATGGCAGCTATGCAATCTCTGGCGAGAAAATCTTTATCTCTGCTGGTGAACACGACATGGCGGACAACATCATCCATATCGTTCTTGCTCGTCTTCCTAGCGCACCAAAAGGCACTAAAGGCATCTCGTTATTCATTGTTCCTAAATTCAATGTCAATGCTGACGGTTCAGTGGGTGAACGTAATGCAGTACGTTGTGGTTCAATTGAACACAAAATGGGGATCCATGGTAACGCAACGTGTGTAATCAACTTTGATAAAGCACAAGGTTTCTTGATTGGTCCTGAAAACCGTGGTCTAAACTGCATGTTCACATTCATGAATACTGCACGTATTGGTACCGCTGTACAAGGTCTTGCAGCTTCTGAAGCGTCTTTCCAAGGTGCACTTGCCTATGCCAAAGATCGTTTAGCGATGCGTTCTCTTTCAGGTGTTAAAGCGCCAGAAAAAGAAGCTGATCCGATTATTGTTCATCCTGCTGTACGTAACATGCTTTTAACTCAAAAAGCATATGCAGAAAGTGGTCGTGCACTGGTTTACTTATTGGCTCAATACGCCGATGTAGTTGAACACGCTACAACTGAAGAAGAACGCAAATCTGCGGACAACATGTTGTCTCTTCTTACCCCTATCGCAAAAGCATTCTTGACTGAAACCGGTTCTGAATCTGCGAAACATGGTGTTCAGGTGTTCGGTGGTCATGGCTTCATTTCTGAACATGGTATGGAACAGATTGTTCGTGATACACGTATTGCTTGCTTGTACGAAGGAACCACTGAAATTCAGGCACTTGACTTGTTAGGCCGTAAAGTTTTGGGTACTCAAGGTGCAATGTTGAAAGACTTCACCAAGATCATTCACAAATTTACTGAAGCAAACAAAGACAATGCTGCAATGAAAGAGTTCGTTGAACCGCTTGCTGCTCTGAATAAAGAGTGGGGTGATTTAACGATGCAGATTGGTATGCATGCAATGCAAAACCCGGATGAAGTCGGTGCAGCTGCGGTTGACTACCTCTACTTCTCTGGTTATGTCACTCTTGCTTACTTATGGGCACGTATGGCGCTTCTCGCTCAAGAAACATTGGCTGCCGGTACGACTGACGTTGATTTCTACAATGCCAAAGTAACGACTGCACGTTTCTACTTTAAGAAAATCCTGCCACGCGTACGTTCACACGTAGACGTGATTGCCGGCGGCGTAGAACCGTTAGTGGCATTAGATGCAGAGCACTTTGCATTCTAAGCTGAATATCTAATTCGATATTTGAAAAGTTGTACTCCTGAGTACAGAAATAGAGAAAGGACGGTCATAGCTTTGACAGTCCTTTTTCTTTATAAATAGAGCGTTATTTCGCTTGGGTCATCTGACAACATTCTTTGTTGGTAATTAAGCTGCCCTAAGTCTACAGAGATTCAAACAATAAACAGGTGAACGAACATGCCAATTTATAATGCCCCACTTACAGATATGAAATTCATCCTGAATGATGTTTTTAATGCCGAGCAATTCTGGCAAGCCAATGAAAATCTTGCCCACGTTGATGCTGCAACTGCAGAAGCCATTCTTGAAGAAATGGCAAAATTTGCGCAAAACGTTACGCATCCGCTCAACCGCACGGGTGATGAAGAAGGCGCAAAGTATGAAAATGGCAAGGTAACTACACCTGCTGGCTTCAAAGAAGCCTTCAAACAATATGCAGATGGCGGCTGGATTGGTTTAGGTGCAGACGAGGAATGGGGCGGTCAAGGCATGCCAAAAATGCTTACGGTGCTTGCGGATGAAATGCTATTCGCCACCAATCCATCATTCCTGCTTTATCCGTTGCTTTCTGTAGGTGCGGGTATGGCGTTAAACAGTTACGCATCTCAAGAGCAAAAAGAAACGTATTTACCTAAAATTTACTCTGGCGAATGGTCAGGTACCATGTGCTTAACTGAGCCACATGCAGGTACAGACTTAGGTATTATTAAAACCAAAGCTGAACGCAATGAAGATGGTACCTATAATATTACTGGTACTAAAATCTTTATTACTGGCGGTGACCACGACTTAGCAGAAAATATCATCCATTTAGTTTTAGCTAAAACCCCAGATGCACCGGCAGGTTCACGGGGTATTTCATTATTCATCGTGCCTAAATTCGTGGTGAATGAAGATGGTACTGTAGGTGAACGTAATGCCGCAGGCCCAGGTTCAATTGAACATAAAATGGGGATTAAAGCCTCTGCAACTTGCGTGATGAACTTCGACGGTGCCAAAGGTTATCTGGTGGGCAAAGAAAACGAAGGTCTTGCAGCCATGTTTGTGATGATGAATTACGAACGTTTATCCATGGGTCTACAAGGCTTGGGTGCATCTGAATTTGCTTATCAAAATGCGGCGCAATATGCGACTGACCGTATTCAAGGACGTAGCGCTTCTGGCATTCAATCGCCTGCCAAAGCTGCGGACAGCATTTTGGTACATGGTGATGTACGTCGTATGCTACTCAATGCACGTGCAAATAACGAAGCTTCGCGCGCATTTGCAGTTTACGTGGGGCAACAACTGGATATTACCAAGTTCTCTACCGATCCTGAAGCTGTAAAAGCAGCCAATAATCGCGTGGCACTGCTCACTCCAGTTGCGAAAGCATATTTAACAGATACTGCTTTTGATGCAGTGATTGATGCGCAAATGGTGTTTGGTGGACATGGCTTCATTCGTGAATGGGGTATGGAACAGTGCGTACGTGACTTACGTATTGCACAAATTTATGAAGGCACTAACGGTGTTCAATCTCAAGATTTGATTGGTCGTAAAACCATTAAATGTAACGGCGAGTTTATTGCTGAATATATTCAGGAAATTCGTGACTTTGCCAACAATTTAGATGCTGATCTTAACTTCATTAAAGATGCAACCCTAGATGCAGCTACTGAAGTTGAATCTGTGACTCAATACGTGATTGAAGCTGCACGTGAAAATGTTGAATTTTCGAACTCTGCTGCGGTAGATTACCTGCATGCTGTCGGTCTTTTAAGCTTCTCTTACATGTTCGCAAAAATTGCCAATGCGGCGAAAGCGAAAGATGGCGAGTTCTATCAAAACAAATTGGCACTGGCTCAATACTTCGTGCAACGCATTTTGCCTGAACTTGCACTGCGTATCACCAAAGTAAAAGCAGGTTCTGAAGTGATCATGAACTTTAGTGCAGATTACTTTACCAGCCAATCTTAATTTAAATCAAATTTAAAAAACGCCTGCATTGTCAGGCGTTTTTTTCATCTAGAATTAATTAAATCTTTTCAATAATAATAGAATCTGAGATTTTTTACTGCTTTGGGCATCTTGCTGATGTTTCAAAATCTTAATTATCCCTTCAGATTGTAAATTTTCACATAAGGCAATCAGCTTCTGCATTTCATCACCTTTAATACCCGAACCTAAAATGAGTTTTTTACCATTTTGTAAACTATTAATTTTTGTTTGAATTGTTTCTAACATTTTCGTTTCCTTGATTAATGAAATAACCACCTACACAATATATCAATTCAGTATAAAAAAAATACAGCCCATTGAATTATTTATAACATTCAACTGTCTTGAGTGTTAATGTGCATGAAACTTGCATAGTTTTTAATACCAGTTTCATGCAAATACTCATCTAATATACAAGGAGGAAAAACATGCCAAAACCTGATGCCAAAGTTGAAAAAATTGAAACCCTCCTCGACCGTTTTGGAAATCTTGCCGTAGAAAGTTTTCATTATATTGCGCTATTTATTATTGGCTGTATGGTGATCTGGTCTGCGGGTCATACCGTATTTCACATTCTTACCGTGAAACAATTCGCCACCATTGATGATATTCTTCTGTTATTTATCTATCTTGAACTGGGTGCGATGGTGGGCATTTATTTCAAGACCAATCATATGCCGGTGCGCTTTCTAATTTATATTGCCATCACTGCCCTGACCCGCCTGCTTATATCTGACATTCAACATGACCATAAAGCAGATATGGACTTAGTGATTATTACTGGTTCGATTTTGATTTTAGCTTTTGCAATCTTGGTGGTGCGTTATGCCTCCTGGACTTATCCTTCTGTCATTCGTGACAAACATAGTGAAAACTCCTTGCCAGAAGGTAAAACGCCACGTCCGCAAGATGATGAGTTGGCTTAATATTCTTTATTCACCCTGCTTCCATGAAATGCGGATTTTCTGAATATATCTATGCTTCATCCGGGAGAGGCCAAATTCCAATTTGAATATAAAGGCAAAATAAAAGCAGGCCTATGCCTGCTTTTTTAATCTTTATTCTAGCGATTCGGTACTAACACATAGCGCCCATTTTCAAAGATCCAGTACGTTCCATTCGGCGGAGCAGGTAATCCTATACGGTGCCAATCGGTGATTAAAGTATAGTTTGAACTTTCAATTCTTGCTGTATTTGGATCGCCATTTACCCAACTATAACTTTGTGAATTCTGGGTAATGGTCGTTGGTGCCTGATACTGAATACTAATGCCATTTTGTATCGGCGGATATCCGCCATGTGGCGGACGTGATGAATAATGCTGGTAATTGGGGTGATTTTGCGGGTAATTATTTTGCGGATAACGATTATATGGATGGTTATTTTGTGAATAGCCAGGATGCTGCTGTGGATAATTATTTTGTGGATAGCTAGTTTGAGGGTAACTAGGCCGATGCTGATACTTGCTGGTATCTACTCCACGATAATTAGACCACTTGTTTTCTGCTTGCGTAGTTGCAGCAGCTCCCAAAAGCACCATGCCACCCAGAGTACAAATAACTGCCACTTTCATCAGAGCCTCCGAACGACATTCATCGTATATAGTTTATAAAGCCTATTTTAGTCCCTAGTTTAGGCTAAAAAATGAATAAAAAACCATCTAATGCAATGTTTTGTAAATTAAATAGCCGGTTAATTTGATGCTTTAGTGCATCTAGGCAGTTGTTATGTTTATGCTAAGATATTCTTTTTTGTTACTGGATCAAACAGAGTGACTGATTTAAGTTTTGACCGCCTACATCAATTTTTTTGTAAAGTACCGAGCGTACAAGAAGCATTGATTGATGCTTATGGTTCAGATGGTCAACATGCATGGTGGTTTAAATTTCAAATTAATGTCGAACACCCTCTGGCATGGCAAACTGTTCAGGAATTGGGTCATGTACTGAATTACATTTCCAAAAATGAACGTCTTCCAACCCAGTTCTTACCTGTTTCACCACCGCCCTATATGAATGGTGAAGCGAAAGAATTTTTGGCTTGGGTAATTCAATGCAATCATCCTGACTTCTCACCCGATGTGGTTTGCGACTGGTTAGAAGCGCGTTTACCGCAACCGGTTGAAGATGAAAGCCAGTGGATAATTAAAACCGATTTAAAAGAACTGGATAAAATGAAAGATGCCGATCTGGATAAATTAGTTCCGCCGAATCCACAATAATATCTTGAGTCAAAAAAAAGCGCATTATGCGCTTTTTTATCTTTAACAGATTTAATTTCCCTAACACGCAAAGAGATGAGAAGCACTACTCTGTTAGGAAGAGATAAATACCTCCCTTGCGAAACAATGTTTCTCACCCTTTAAAAAAGGGAGGAGCATTAGAAAGTAGACAACCCACTCCATTCCATAAAGCGGTAAATGCCATATTTGAGTTTCGATTCATCTGCATATTGACTGTAATCCACACTCATATTTTTGCCATCCAGGTTTGACCAGGCGGTATCAAAATATTGATTGGCCTCTGTAAAGACTTGAGCCTGTGATGCACCCAGCACGCGTAAATTGGTTTCCAAATTATAATTTTTAATATTACGTGCAGTGAAATTCGCAGAACCTAAAATCAATTCCGAGTTCTGTGTATTAAGTTTCACAATCATCTTGCTGTGACACTGCTCCCCTTGGGTATTGCACCAGCGCACAGGCACACCCGCAGCATTCAATTCAGAGGCCACTTGACGATTGGGAATACCATTCTTCTGGCGACCAAAAGCATCTTTATTTGGATCAAGCAATACACGAAGTCTTACCCCACGTTCATGCGCGGCAATTAAGGCCTTCACAATATGCCGTTCAGACAAATAGAACATCGCCAGATCAATCTGCTCTTGCGGTTTTGCAGTTTCAATTAATTTTAATGTTTCATCAAAAATGGCTTTTTCAGTCAGTACCTGCACTTGAGGTAAAGACTTTTCCTCTTCAAACTCACCGACAATCACCATCGGAATATCACCTTTGGACATTCGTCCCACAGCCTGTTCGGTTTTTAACACATCGACTGCGGTATTGCCTGAAACGACCAATGCCACGTTGGAATGACGTGAGCTGCCATCATGAGGATTTGCAGAAGTGACTAAAGCTTTCCAACCCTGAGCCGTATCGACCACCAAAGTTTTACGGTGATTGGCTTTGAAATTAAACAGGCTGAAATAACTACGCAGGGTGATTTTTTCATGACCAAATGGATTAGAAAGCCAGCCTCTTTCAGGATTATTGCCTGCATCCTGACAACAGATATACCAAAGACCTGACCATAAAGGATTGGATGCGCGTAACGGTCTTAAATCGGTTTCAATGACATCAATACCGGCTGAACGTAGCTGGCGATAATGTTCGGGTGCAACACCGCCATAGACTGAATTAATCGGGTCAGTAATGACTTTAATATCAATATTTGGCTGAACGCCACGTTTTGCAATTAAGGCATCGGTTAACTGTTGCGCGAGTGGACGATGCGCTAAGGTCGATTCCCCCACTTCCTTATTGAATAAAAACATATCCAGCACAATGGTCGTTTGTGCCTCATCAATCATTTTTAACATTTCATTAAAAATGACCTGATTTTGTTGTTGTTTGCCACTGGCATCAATATAGGTTTGATCTGCTAAAAACTTCACCTCGGCATGACGCAACTTACCTGTGAAATACAAACCCTCCGGCAGGGGTTTATAAGTGTGATAAATTGCAGATGAGAGATATCCCAAAGCCAATAAACTGATCATCACGCCCACATAACGACGGCGTGACCAATTCAATTTCTGATGAATTCGTTGAAAAATACGCATAACAAAAAACCTAGTCCAATGGCATCAGACTAGGTTTTTTTGCTTTATTTTTCAAGAGGATTTCTGTGACTCTATCCTGAACAAATTCATCTAATCCAACTTTTGCCTAGAAACCGAATTCTAAACCGACACTAAAATTACGTCCGACTTGCAGAATATTCGACAGGAATGAAGCATGTGAATAAACCTGTTCATCCAGCAAGTTATTGGCTTTAAAATACACCCGATAATCATTATTCTTGGCATATTTTCCAGCGTAAGAGACACCAACATTCAGCATGTTATAACCATCAGTTTCCTGCTCATAACTTGTGATTTTGTCCTGATTAAACACATGGTAATATTCGGCCAGACCTGACCAATGGTCATCAAAACTTGCATCCACTTTGGTTCCTAAACGACCGGCTGGGACACGGGGTGCATTTTCACCCTCAATCTTGCCACGTACATAATCACCAAATAGCCCCACTTTATAAGTATCGTTTAAAGCATAAGAGACTTGTGCTTCTGTACCATAAAACTTGGCTTTATCTTGGGTGTAATCGACCAGACGAAAGTTTTCATAGCGATCTGTCGTTGCCGCATAAATGTAGTTGTCAAACCAGTTGTGATAGACATGCACATGATAGTCCAGTGGACCACTTTCATAATGCAAGCCAAGCTCCAGATTATTGGATTTTTCTGCGCTTAAATTTTCATTTCCGCGTTCATAAGTATTGGTCGCGAAATGTTTACCATTGGCATATAGTTCTTGCGCCAAAGGTAAACGTTCTTGATGAGAGCCAACCAGCGATAATTTATAACTCGGTGCAAATGCCCAGTTCACAGCGCCAGAATAGGAAAAACCGTAATCATCAAAATCTTTTTTATTGGAATCAATCTGAATTTTCTGCTGATCTAATCTTGCGCCCAGTTCAACATGAACATCATTAAACTGTTTATGTTCTAAAGCAAACAGGCTCCACTTTTGTGTTTTGGTCGGATCCAATAAAGATTCTTCGCCCGTAATATCGAGCTTTTGCTGGTTATATTGAGCACCGATTACCCCTTCCCAATTCGCAACAGGGTTATGAACCAATTCCAAGCGTGCATCATAACCTTGACTTTTAAAATTGGTCATGACTGAATTTTCTTCAATTTCATCATGCTTATAGTCAGTATAACTGGCATGAGCACGCAGCTTTTGAAAACCAGAAAAAGGATCGCTGAGTTCGGTACGGAAATCATAGCGCTCTGATTTTAAATCGACCCACGGCCCAGCAACGTGATCATGCTCTTCATCATGATCATGTCCATCATGGTTCAACGCATGACCTGTATGATCACCACAAAAAAGTTCATTGTCATGCGGATGACAGTCTTCATATTCATGGCTATGTCCGGGTAAACCATACTGATCTTGACGATTACTATATGAAATACCGCTGAAGCCTCGGTCGTGAATCCAGGATAAACCGACATTTACCGTTTCGCCTTTTGCAAAGGTATTGTCTACACGACGCTCTTTTTCACCTTCATGAACATAATCAGGCGCAATATAGCTATTGGCATCACGTTTCGAACCTTCAACACGTAAAGCCACCTGATCAGTTAAAGCAACGGTCGCCCCTGCACTGGCTAACTTTTCATCACTGCCCGAGTTGTAGCGTAAGCCGACTTGCCCTTCATAACCTTTTTCCGGCATTTGGGTCGGAATTTTATTGTCGGTCACATTGACCAATCCACCCACTGTACCTGCGCTATACAGCAAGGTCGATGGACCACGAATAATTTCAACTTGTTTGGCTAAAATAGGATCAACTGTTACTGCATGGTCTGGTGAAAGTGTTGAGACATCAGCAGTTTCAGAAGCATGTTGTAAAACTTTAACACGTGGCCCATCTTGCCCACGAATCACTGGACGGCTTGAGCCTGCACCATACTGGTTTGAAGATACGCCAAGCTCACCCGCCAAGGCATCCCCAATGGTGACGCCACCTTGTGCAAGCTTTTTATGATCAATCACCTGATCTGCAACTGCAAAATCGGCTGCCGACTGCACCAAGGGATGAGCCTGCAATTTAATCGTTTCTAATTGTTGGTCTTGGCTCGGGTTCTCTGCAAAGACAGCAGGTGCAATAACGGCAAAAATAGAGAGGGTAATTAAATTTTTATGAAAGAACATGGAACTGGCTCAAGGCTTTGATTTCTGAATAATGTTATAATATAACATTTCATTATTTTTGCAATAAAAAACATTTCCTTTCTCTGTCTTCAGATAGACTGGATTTCAGTTTTGCTCACAGATAAGTAAATTTTAAAGTTTTTAGATGCCCTTTACGATCTCACATGCTGTTTTAGCCCCTCCCATTGCCAAACTCACAGGCTATCGTTTGCCCATCTCGGCACTTGCCATTGGCACTATGACGCCTGACCTTTACCGCCTATTTACTTCAGAAACTTACGATATATCACACCAATGGCAAGGCTTAATAGTTCCAAATCTATTGATTGGTTTAAGTTTTTGCTTGCTGTGGTATGGTCTTTATCGACCGGTGATTTTTCGATGGATTGGGCTAGTCAAGCCCATCGATTATGGTTCCTTCGATAAAATGACGGGATTTATTCTCTGTGTCATCCTTGCTTTGCTCGTTGGAATTTCTAGCCATTTAATTTGGGATGGTCTGACCCATTCAGACTTTAGGACCTTTGCTTTTGATCAATTTTTAAATCGACCGGTTTCATTGTTTGATCATATCTATCCAATGCATCGTGTGTTGCAGATTGGCACCTCCATCCTGGCTTTGCCGTTTATGGCATGGATGGGCAGGCATTATTATCTAAAACATAAACAGGCGGATTTTGTTGGAACTAAAATCAAGATCTCTAGCTTCTTTATTCTGCTGACCTCATTGCTCGTTGCTGGTTTTTATTATCTGCAATTTTTAAAGACACTGGGATCAAATCCTTGGTCAACCGACCTCTATTCATTTATCGGTCGCTCGGTAAATCAATTTTCAAGCGTATTTTTAATTACTTTTAGCTTAGGCTGTGTGCTCTTTCTATTTTTAGACAGAAACCACCGTCTAGATAAATAAACGATGAGAAGTTAAAGAATATTATCCAGATCAAGCAATCTCAGCATTGAAATTGTGATGATTCTTGATCTTGTTCTTGTGACAAAATCCTCAAAGAGGCATAATTCACTATTCAAAAGCGGTGCGCTGTTTACGTATACGCTGACCTTAACCCATATAGTTGGATTTTTTACGCTATGATGCGAACTCATTACTGCGGTACTTTAACCGAAGCCCAAATTGACCAAACCGTAACCTTATGCGGTTGGGTACACCGTCGCCGTGACCATGGTGGTGTAATCTTCCTTGACATGCGTGACCGTGATGGTCTTGTTCAAGTCGTGATTGACCCAGATACTCCCGAAGCTTTCTCAACTGCTGACAAGGCACGTTCTGAATTCGTATTAAAAATTACAGGTCGTGTACGTCGTCGTTATGAAGGCACAGAAAATGCCAACATGGTGAGTGGTCAAATCGAAGTTCTAGCAAAAGACATCGAAGTGCTTGCAGCCTCTGAAACTCCACCATTCCCATTGAATGACGAAAACACCAATATTTCTGAAGAAGTTCGTTTGAAATATCGTTTCCTTGATATTCGTCGTCCTGAAATGCTAGATCGCTTACGTTTCCGTTCTAAATTAACCAACCTTATTCGCAACTACTTCGAAGAAAATGGTTTCTTGGACGTTGAAACGCCAATTTTGACACGTGCGACTCCAGAAGGTGCGCGTGACTATTTAGTTCCAAGCCGTGTATCTAACGGTAGCTTCTATGCGCTTCCACAATCTCCACAGCTGTTCAAACAGTTGTTGATGGTGGGCGGTATCGATCGTTACTACCAAATCGCAAAATGTTTCCGTGATGAAGACCTACGTGCCGACCGTCAGCCAGAATTCACCCAGATCGACGTTGAAACATCGTTCATGAGTGACGATGACATTATGGATTTGATGGAAACTTTAACGATCAAGATGTTCAAAGAACTTCTAAACGTTGAATTCGACAAATTCCCGCGTATGACTTATGCAGACGCTATGCGTGACTATGCATCTGACAAACCGGACATGCGTATTCCTTTGAAACTGGTTGACGTTGCAGACATGATGCAGGACGTTGAGTTCAAAGTATTCGCAGGTCCTGCTAAAGACCCTAAAGGCCGTATTGTTGCGCTTCGTGTACCGGGTGCAGGTTCACTTCCACGTAGCCAAATTGATGAATATACTAAATTCGTCGGCATTTACGGCGCGAAAGGTTTGGCTTATATCAAAGTCAACGAACTTGAAAAAGGCATTGAAGGTCTTCAATCTCCAATCGTTAAATTCATCGAGCCAATCGTGCTTGACTTGTTGAAACGTGTTGGCGCTGAAAATGGCGACATCGTATTTTTTGGTGCGGATAAAGCAAAAGTTGTAAATGATGCCATGGGGGCTTTACGCATCAAAGTCGGTCATGACATGAAGATGGCGACTTGCGAGTGGGCGCCGCTTTGGGTCGTTGACTTCCCAATGTTTGAAGAAACTGATGATGGCAAATGGACCTCTGTGCATCACCCATTCACACTACCAAAATCTAGCGTTGAAGAAGTGAAAAACAATCCAGGTGCGGCACTTTCAGTTGCTTATGATATGGTATTGAATGGTACTGAAGTCGGTGGTGGTTCACTACGTATCTTCAACTTAGAAATGCAACAAGCTATTTTTGCGGCATTGGGTATTTCTGAAGAAGAAGCGGAAGAAAAATTCAGCTTCTTGTTGAATGCATTACGTTATGGTGCACCTCCACATGGTGGTTTGGCATTCGGTCTGGACCGTTTAGTGATGTTAATGACTGGCGCGACTTCAATTCGTGACGTGATTGCATTCCCGAAAACCAAAACTGCTGAATGTCCATTGACTCAAGCGCCTGCGCCAGTTGAACCAAATCAATTACGTGACCTAGGTATTCGTTTACGCGAAAAACCTAAATCTGAAGTAAAAGTAGAAGCTTAACGCTTTAATTCAGTGTTAAAAAACCCTGCATAAGCAGGGTTTTTTATTGCATTGAGATCAAGACTTGAGAATGGCATAATAGCTGCCTATTTCTGTTTTGTGGTGAGCAACCTTATGGCTATGCGTCCTGCTGTCCGTCGTCGTGCACTTGTGCTAATTATATTCGCTATAGCTCAATGGTTGTTTATGCGTTATATCTTAGCTAATGGTTTATTCAATATGGATACCAATCAGCGTATTCTCTATTTTTGTGTAAGTAGTTTAGGTGGAGCGCTCATCATTTTTGTGAGTTTAATTTATATGGTGTTGAAAGGCAACGCCGAAAAGCCTTAATCACTTTTTCTCTCCCTACGGGATTGATAAGATTCTTCTAGAAATTTTATCTTATTTTTTATTTATTTTGTTCTGAAGACTTTTGACCTCATTTTCTGTAGTTTGGAAATGGCGCAGCATCTTTGATGTAATGAAACTCTTTCCAAAATTTTCTTTTTATAATTATCTTGGCTATAAAGAGCTGTGCATTTCTATGTATTTTTTATTTAAAGTGGTTTCTTTACTCCCGCTGTGTGTCTTGCAATGGATTGCATCTTGCATTGCACTCCTCCTCAATAGCTATAATTCATCCATGAAACAGATTACCCAGATTAATCTGCAATTGGCTTATCCGCACTTAACGGCTCAGCAACTTCAAGCTTTAACCAAAAGCAGTGTAAAAAGCCAATGTATGACCTACATTGAGTCCATTAAATGCTGGGGTATGTCGCCCGAATACAATTTAGCTTTGCTAAAAAATATTTATGGTGAACACTACTTTACTGAAGCCTTAACCAATAAAAAAGGGGTGATTGTGGTGATTGCACATTTTGGCTGTTGGGAACTTTTAAATGCATGGCTTAATCAGTATAGCTCGCCCATGATTATGTATAAGCCCCATAAAAATAAAGCAATAGACCGTTTTATCTTGGAAGCAAGACAACGCGTGAATGCGACTCTGGTCCCAACGGATGAAAATGGTGTACGTTCGATCTTTAAACATTTAAAGCAAGGTGGCTTGACCGTGATATTACCTGATCATCTCCCTAAAGAATCAGGAGGTATTTATTCAGATTTTTTTGGGCAAAACACATTATCAACCACATTGGTCTCGAAACTAGCTAGCAAAACTCAATGCAATGTCATTGGGCTCAGTTGTATCCGTGATGAAATCTCAGGATTTAATTTACATTGCGTGCCTTTATCGGATGATATTTTATCGAAAGATCTGCAGACTTCTGTGGATAGTTTGAATCAAAACTTAGAAAATATGATTAATGTCGCACCTGAGCAGTATATCTGGTCTTATAAACGGTTTCGTAAAGTTAAAGGTCAAGAAAATATTTATAATAATTATGGGAAAAATATATTTTAGATTTCACCTTATATTGTGGTCAATTATTAAGGGTGGCATAATCGGCAAGTTCTTGTATACAGTGAATTCTCCTGTAGCTACACGTCCTAAAGTTCGTCATTATGCAAATGCTTTAATTATATTTGCTCATACGCTACATTGTGGATAATCAGCTGCTTAGACTTAACAACTTACATTTCTGTGTCAGCATCTTGGCTGGCGCATTTGTCATTTTTATGGCACTGATTTATATGGTGTTGAAAGACAATGCTGATAAGGACTATTAATTCACACTCTAAAAGCCTTCTAAACTAATATTAAATAAGTAAATATTTATGACATCGTTAGCAAATGCCAATTATACCGTTGAATTTCATTCTTTTCATTGGGATAACTTTAGCCCAGAAATATTAAAGGCACATAGCAGTGTGATGCATTATTTGGATATTCCAATCCAATATACGCAAAAAAATATCCCTCACGGTCAATGGCTGGATGATGTGATGAAACAGGCTACTTCAGATATCATAGTTATTATTGAACCCGATTTAATCCCGCTGAATCGAAAAATCATTGATGATGCGATTCAATATGTTTTAAAAAATGATACTTTTTTAGGCTGTGCTCAGGTATCTAACCATATTGGAACAGCATCGCATATTTTTGCTTCACCAGCATTCTTTGTAATAACCCGAAGTTGTTATGAAAAATTAGGTGCTCCGTCATTTATGCCGAATAAGCAAGGGGATGTTGCAGAAGCACTGGCTTTTGCAGCCGAAGCCAAAGGCATCCGCTACCGCACACTCTTTCCTACACGCTATGAAAAAGCACCTGCTGAAGGCTGCTGGCCACTGGCTAGTTACGGTTATTACGGTATAGGCACTGTTTTTGAAGACCAAATTTATCATTTATTCCAAAGCCGCACCGCTGAAAATATTGAACTCTTTGTAAAACGCTGCAATGAACTGATTCAAGGTCAGCTCGATTTGTCTGGCTTCAAAAGTTCAACTAACTTTGAAATTCCAGAACATGTATATCAAGCGAAGAAAAAGCGTAAATGGTATTCTCGACTCTTCAATTAACGGTTCAAAAAGATGCCTTTCCGCCTACTGTCCAAAGTAAAAAAACGGAAAGGCATCTTCTAAAAGCTTTTAAACTATTGCTTTTTATTCAATAGTTTTCTAACTCTTTTAATATTCAGCCACCAATTCAGAAAACAGTTTGAACTCACAAAAAATACAGAGCACATTGGAAAAAACCACTGCTCTGTTTTTCTCTCCCGCTACACATCCATATAGCGTCGTTGAATATCAAAATATCCTTTATCTACATTGCCCCCCACTCTTATGGAATAGATGAAAATCGATGACATAAGACTTCAGCCCAAGATACTTCGCATTTTGACAGAGATCTAAGCCATACAAATGAAAACCCTTAAGCATTGAAGTTGAAGCAATATTCACCTGTTAATTAATAATGAAAAAGTTTTCATCCACACTCATGACTTCTTGCGGAAATGGCCCTTCATTAATACTGTCACCATGTGGATCGCTGATACGAACATACTGCCTTCCATTCATACATCTTCCAGCATTACCAGCAACGGCCCAATGAGGATCAAGCATACTTAATTGCTCAAGACATTTTTCCAAATGCTCGCGGTTATCATATTTAAACAGAATATCTCGATGGCAAAATATCAGATATTTTCCTTGAGCTGCTTTAATCGCACGATTGACACCGCTAAACCCATCAAACTGATTTGAAGCAGCATTATCAAAATAGAGAAATTCGACATCATCGCCATCAAAACCCTTTTGTTTCGCCGATTCAACCATCTCAAGATATTCTTCTAATCTTGTGACTAATGTGCAAAATGTAATTTTTTTTGAAAAAGTAAGTTCATCTTCAATTTTTTACCGACTCGATCATACCAAAACCTATAAATCAATCTAAATAACCCTATAATTTCACGCCATTTACTCAAATCTCATCAACACCGGGGATGTTTTCCACTCATAAACGTTTTAATCACAATTTTTAAATCTCTAAACTCAAAATGACTGAGTTTTCTATACATTAAACGCAAAAATTTTAGACGGGCCATCAATAGGCTGCCGCTGTAATATCTTACTTTCAGCGTATTTTCGTAAATAAATTCTTTTTTCCGCCAATCCGTCAATGCTTCTTCAGTCAGCGACAAACCATGTTTCAAATATGTATTGGAGCTAATATAAAATTCATGGCCTTCTTTAACCATCTGGTTCAAACGTAAGAAAAATGTTGAATCTACGCCATAAAAAGCAAAATGCTGATCAAAGACGTGTTCATATTTTTCTGTAAAAATATGTTTGACCCGATTTGATAAGATCAGACCTGATCCCACTGAAAAAATGGTTTTTATTTGATGAATTTGACCAGATTGCTGCAATAATTGCTCATTCAGCATAGGGAAATGCTGTACCTTATCAACTCGTGCATAAATTTTAGGTAGTTCTATATCTGTATTTTGCAGTCCATGAAATAGATGATGTTCATACTCTGGATTAATCTCAGTATCATCATCAAACATTACATAATAATCAACTGTATTTTTTTCAATAAGATCATTATAAATCCAACTTAATGGCTTATTTTCCAAATGATTTTCTAAAGTAACTTGTTCATGCTTTTGCTTCAATTCAAGCAATAAATCATCTTCTTGAACAGAATTAGGACCATTATTCACAATCACAAGATGGTGAAGCGGTGTATTAAATCGGCTCAGTCCTTGCAAGGTTGCAGATTCTTTTAATGTCTTGTTATAAACAATTACAACCAGTGCAATTTTAGATTTTGACATTTTGGTTGATTTCCTAAAAAAATAGCTTATTAAAAAGCTACTTTCTAACAATATAATTAATTTATGCTTTTATTCACTGAATAAGCGTAATAAAAAATCAAAATATTAATTAAAAAATTTAATAAAAAGAAAAAATTGTTTTTATAATTTTATCTATCTCTGTATCTTTCAAACCCAAATATAAAGGTAATCTTATCAATTTTTCGCTTTCCTGAGTAGTAAAAACGTCTTTCCCATGAAAACTAGACACTTTGATACCAAATGAAGATGAATGTAAAGGCACATAGTGAAATACTGCAAGTACATCATGATCTTTTAAATAACTTAATAATAGAGTGCGTTGTTGCAAAGTTTTAACTTTGATATAGAACATATGTGCATTATGAGAACATTCTTGAGGAATTGTAGGCAAAAGTAACAGTTCTTCATCTGCTAATTTCTTTAACTGATGAAAATACTTATGCCATATATTTAATCTAAATTGATTGATATATTCTGATTGTTCAAGCTGTGCATATAAATATGCAGCTTGAAGTTCACTGGGCAAATAACTACTCCCAATATCTGACCAAGTATATTTATCAACCATACCTCGAAAAAATTGACTGCGGTTTGTTCCCTTTTCTCTAATAATCTCCGCACGCTCTATAAACTGTGGGTCATTAATTAATAATAGACCACCTTCTCCACCACTAGTATAATTCTTAGTTTCATGAAAACTATATGCTGCCAAATGTCCAATCGTTCCTAGAGCCTTTCCTTTATATGTTGCCATCATCGCTTGGGCTGCATCTTCTACAACAAATAAATTATATTTTTTTGCCAATGCCATAATCGTGTCCATTTCACAAGCAACCCCTGCGTAATGTACAGGAACAATGGCTTTAGTCTTATCTGTAATTGCAGCTTCAATTTTAGTTTCATCAATATTCATAGTATCTGGACGAATATCCACAAAAATAATCTTTGCCCCACGTAAAACAAAAGCATTAGCTGTACTAACAAAAGTATAGCTTGGCATAATAACTTCATCACCTGCTTTAATATCCAATAGAATGGCTGTAAGCTCTAAAGCATGTGTACATGAGGGTGTAAGTAAAGTTTTTGGACAAAGTAAATACTTTTCAAACCATTCTTGACATAATTGAGAATATTTGCCATCACCGGATAATTTTTCACCACGAACTGCATCCAATAAATATTCAGTTTCTTTACCAGTATAAGGTGGCTTATTAAATGGAATCATATATTCTGATCCTTGATAAATTTAACAGTTGATTATTTAAATTTCTCTAAATATGTTATGTTGTACTAAAGCTGAACCTTGTAGCACTAATTTACCAGTATCATCATAAATATTGGTTTGCAAATCTGCTCGACTCTTTTCACTATAAATTTTAATAACGATTATCTCAACGAGGTAATATTGCTCTACATATACAGGAGCTTTAAATAGCAAATCTTGTTTCAAATAAATAGTCCCTAAACCCGGGTATTCTGTACCAAATATCCTTGATAAAACACTACCAACCAAAAAACCATGTACAATAGGTTTTCCGAAAATAGTATCCTGAGCATATTTTTCATCAAGATGTATTGGATTAGTATCGCCTGTTAAATGGGAAAACATTTCCACATCTGTTTGTTCAAAACTCACGCTATAAGTTTGTTTCAATTCTTGGTTATTTAGTAATGCAAAATCCATATTTTTACCTATATTTAAACGTGCAATCCATTTAAATATTGTACTTCAAGTGCCAATAGATTCTTACTTCGCTCTTTTACTCGTTTTGCAGGATTTCCGACATAAACCCCCCAAGCCTCTGTACTTTTATTAACTAATGTCATTGCACCTACAGAACATCCCTCTTTTAGATGAACACCTGGGAAGATAATAGAAGCTGCTCCCACAATGACATGCCTACCTATATATATTTCTCGTTTTATCTCTTTTTTAAAGGACGAGGGAATTGTAGGATTAGTCAAAGTTCGACCACTATAATCATCTGATTGAGTAAAAACTTGTACTTGATAAGCTAATCCAGAAAAATCCTCAAATATTATCCCCTTTTCACCACCTGCAACTAAACATTGAGGAGCAATATGTACATTCTGACCAATTTTAATAGATCCTGAAATTACACAAAAATCATCTATTCTCGAATGATCTCCAATTTCAATCTGATCACAGTTATAAATAGCAGCTTTATCACTGATTTTTACATTTTTACCTAAAGATTTAAAACCCATATTCAATAGTTGTTGTTCTGTTAAATATGCCATTTATATATTCCAAAATCATAGTTTAAAAAAAGTACGAATTTCATCCATACAAATTTGAACACAAGTCTCACTTTTAAAATGTTCATGCTCAATATGCTCGAAAAACTTTTCTTGGGTTTGATGTGCCCAATCTAACTGAACTCGATTCAAACCATAGGCAATACCATAACGATCAGTTTCATTAGGATACCATTCATCAACACTTATTCCATGATCAGGAACAACAACTGACATGCAACCTGCCAATACCGCAAAAATAGAATACGCAGTATAGTCATCATAACAAATAAAAGTTTTTGCTTGGTTAAATATCTCGGCTATTTCTGAATGACTTTTTCCGTCTAAACAAATTGAATTTTCATCATGAATAAGAGGTTTATTTGTCCCCTTTCGTATCATATAACAGCTTTCAATAGTTCTTTTCAGATGAAGATTTTTATAGGTATCAATAGGATAAAAAATTACCTTTAATTCATTCAATGATGTTTGGCTATTTTCATATGAAAAATCTTTAATTGCTGAGTTAAACTTAAAATACAACTCATCTTTTCCATAGAGAATTTTTCCAGTATGAAAACCTGGTTGATGTAATAACCATCGCACCACATGCTTCATTTTCAATGGATTACCATCAATTACTTCAGGATAAATCACGACACTATTTTTTGGAAAAAATATTTTCTGCCAGACAGGTGTATTCCAATCAGGATGTACATCTAATTTAATCTTTTTAAATATTTTTTTTATATCTTGTCTTAAACCAGATTTCCCATAGGGTACTAAATATGCTTGATAATCAGTAACCTCATTAATTAAATGGCAAAGCCGATGTAATGCAATGATTCCTCCTGAATTTTCATCATAGGGATATGCATAAATAAAAATATTCATTTTAATCTATACACTCTCTTTAAATGACTTCGCCAAACGATCTTTATCAGTAAGTCGAATCACCATATTTTCTTCAATCGGCCATTCAATATTTAAACGCTGATCATTCCAAACAATAGAGCGTTCACATTCTTTTGAATAATAATCCGTTGTCTTATATAAAAACTGGGTATTATCCTCAAGTGCAATGAACCCATGTGCAAAACCTGCTGGAATCCAAAATTGCTTATGGTTTTCACCGCTTAGCTCTACACCAACCCACTCACCAAAAGTAAGTGAATCTTGACGGATATCAACGGCAACATCCCACGCACGACCATGCACTACGCGAACCAATTTGCCTTGTGCATGCGGATCAAGTTGATAATGCAAACCACGCAATACCCCTTTTTGAGAAAGCGAATGATTGTCTTGCACAAAAACAGGGACATTTAAACCGCGCTCAGTCAATGCCCGTTCAAATACCTGCTGGTTAAAACTTTCCATAAACCAGCCACGTTCATCGGCAAAAATGCGGGGTTCCAAAATCAATAAATCTTTAATTTTCGTTTCAATTACATTCATTTTTCACAAATCCAATCAGGACTTAACATCTTAAAAAACTTCGATAGTCCAAGATAGACCAACAGCATTTAACCCTTTTTCAAATGTTCCTGATGCAGTGCCAAAAGGTACTGCCCATAACCAGTTTTTTTGAAAAATTCACCACGCTCTTTCAGCTGGTCCGCACTAATCCATTGATTATTAAAAGCGATTTCCTCAAGGCTAGCGACCTTTAAACCCTGTCTATTTTCAATCGTTTGAACAAAGTGGCTTGCTTCTAATAATGAATCATGCGTACCTGTGTCTAACCAAGCAAAGCCTCGGCCAAGCACTTCTACATTCAACTCATTTTTCGCTAAATAGATATTATTAACATCAGTAATTTCCAGCTCGCCACGATGAGAAGGCTTAATACTTTTCGCAATTTCTACAACTTGATTGTCATAGAAATAAAGCCCTGTCACAGCATAATTAGATTTCGGCTGCACTGGCTTTTCTTCAATGCTGAGCGCTTTACCATTGCTATCAAAGTCTACGACGCCAAATCGTTCAGGGTCATTTACATAATAGCCGAATACCGTTGCACCGCTTTCTTTACTTGCTGCACGTTTTAACTGTTCAGAGAAATGCTGACCGTAGAAAATATTATCACCTAAAATTAGGCAAACATTATCGGCACCAATGAACTCTTCACCAAGAATAAAGGCTTGAGCCAAACCATCTGGTGAAGGCTGTACCTTATAAGATAAGTTGATACCTAACTCTTTACCCGTACCTAATAGTTTTTCAAAATTTGGTAAATCTTCTGGTGTAGAAATAATTAAAATTTCACGAATACCTGCCAGCATCAATACAGACAGCGGATAATAAATCATAGGCTTATCATAGATTGGTAACAGCTGTTTAGATGTTCCCATCGTGATTGGATACAAGCGTGTGCCTGAACCACCTGCCAGAATAATCGCTTTACGTTTAATTTGTTTTGTCATGCTGTAAAATCTCTTCTATGACTTGCTCTACACCCTGTTGCCAAGATGGCAAATGGATTTTAAATGTCTGCTGTAATTTAGCTGTATTTAATCTGGAGTTAAGTGGTCGTTTTGCAGGCGTAGGGTAAGCCTCTGTTTTAATTGGATTAACATTCTGCACGGTTAAATTTAAATTATTTTTGCGCGCAAAAGCAAAAATATACTGAGCATAATCAGACCAAGTCGTTTCACCATTTGGTGCTAAATGGTAATGACCATGCAAATTCGGACGCTCCGCTGCTTGCAGATCATAATAACGCAAAACTTGTGCCGTAATATCGGCAATGAGTGCTGCCCCTGTTGGTACACCCACCTGATCATGAATAATGCCAAGTTCAGGCTTACTCTGAGCCAATTTCAGCATGGTTTTAATAAAATTATGCCCGCGTGATGCATAGACCCAGCACGTGCGGAAATTTATAAATCTGACCTGACTATTTTCTAGCGCAAGCTCTCCATTTCGTTTAGTTTGACCATAATGATTAATCGGCGCAGTCTGATCATCTTCATGCCATGCCGCAGTTCCTGTCCCATCAAAAACGTAATCTGTTGAATAATGGATAACTAAAATATCTTTCTCTTTACACACCTCGGCAAGATGAGCAACAGCAAGATGATTAATGCGATTAGCATGTTCCAATTCTGTTTCTGCCAAATCTACAGCAGTATATGCAGCTGCATTGACCACGACATCAGGCTGAATATTTGAAATTGCATAACGGATTGCTTCAAAATTTGCGACATCACCACAAAAACCATCTGCATTAGTCTGACGATCCAGAGCAATCACTTCACCTAAAGGCTGCAATGCACGTTGCAACTCCCAGCCTACTTGGCCACTTTTTCCGAGTAAAAGAATTTTCATGCAGCTGCTCAGTCAGTGGGATTTAATCGATAGTGTTGGTTTAACCAGTTTTGGTATTCACCGCTTTGAATGTGTGACACCCATTGCTGATTGTTCAAATACCATTGCACAGTTTTTCTCAGACCCGTTTCAAAACTTTCCTCAGGCACCCAGCCTAGATCCTGTTTGATTTTATTGGCATCAATCGCATAGCGTAGATCGTGCCCAGGACGGTCTGCTACATAGCTGATCAAATCCTCATAATGTGCGAGACCCTGTGGCTTATTTGGCGCCAACTCTTCCAATAAACTGCAGATTGATTTCACTACATCAATATTTTTTTGCTCGTTATGACCGCCAATATTATAGGTTTCACCAACCGCAGCCTCAGTAACCACTTTATACAAAGCACGGGCATGATCTTCGACATAGAGCCAGTCACGAATCTGCTGGCCATTACCATATACTGGCAAAGATTTCCCCTGCAAAGCATTCAGAATAATCAACGGAATAAGTTTTTCAGGGAAATGATATGGGCCATAGTTATTAGAGCAATTGGTCAATACAACTGGAAAACCATATGTCCGATGCCACGCACGTACAAGATGATCTGAACTTGCCTTGCTTGCGGAATAAGGTGAACTTGGTGCATACGATGTTGTTTCAGTAAACAAATCATCTGTTCCTTCTAAATCACCATAAACTTCATCAGTAGAAATATGATGAAAGCGAAAAGCTTGCTGAGCTTGATCATCCAATTCATTCCAGTATTGACGTGCAGATTCAAGCAACTGATAGGTACCGATAATATTTGTTTCTATAAAATCAGCTGGTCCTGAAATTGAGCGGTCAACATGAGATTCCGCTGCTAAATGCATCACTGCATCTGGCTGGAATTGTGAAAAAAGCTGATCCAATGCTGCACGGTCACAAATATCAGTCTTAGAAAACTGATAACGCTCATTATCAGCAACTGAGGCTAAGGACTCCAAATTACCAGCATAAGTCAATTTATCGATATTAAGTACCAAATCATCTGTGTTTTGGAGAATATAGCGAACCACTGCGGAGCCGATAAAGCCAGCGCCTCCTGTTATTAAAATTTTCAACTGCTGCTCTCTATGAATTTAATTAAAATATAAGTTGCTAAATAATTTGCTAAAATTTTTTCTCAGCCCTGTACCATATTTGCTTTTCAGCAAAGGGCTATTATCCACCCTCTCAGCTTCTATAGCACTTAGCCTTTGGTTACTTTCACCCTTTTGAATAACAGGATGATCCACTAAATACGTCATCATCAAATGCACTTGATGATCAAAATCAAATAAATAGCTCCAGTCATCAGCCCTTCGCAATGGCTGATGATAAGCCAGCAATAAAGCGGCCATTTCCCTGTCAACAATATAAGCCATGGCATAATTCACACGATGATAAAAATCAGGAATAACTTCCAGTACTTTTTTACCTAAAAATTGATCTTGTACGAATGTGCCTCTTACTTTTCTGGATTCCTTCATTTGAATTCCACCTAAACTCAATAGAGTTTTAGGAGGTAACTTAATTCGGCTCAATTCTTGCTGCAACATATCAATTGTTAAATCTTTTGGTAAAATAGCATCATCCTCGAGAATAAATGCATATGAATCATCAGATTCCAAAAACTCTTCCAATGCTTGCAAATGTGACAAGGTACATCCCAATTCACCAGGTGTCAGTGCTTGTTCACGCCCTTTAACAGCTTTCTCAAAATAAAATTTTGCAGAAAGCTCCGCTCCTTTTATACCAATTTTTTTATATTGTTGAGTTAATGACTGAAAAAAAAGCTGCTGCAGAAATTGATTCAATCGAAGAGATTTATTCTCCTCAATACTTATCACAAAAATTTTCATCAATATCGACCTGTATAAACTATATAAATGATATCTAATGTAGAATCATATGGATAGTTAGTTAGTTATAATTTTACTGAAGATGAAAAGAATTCTGTTAAAAAAATGGTACAAATACCAACAAAATCAACAGGTCAAAAAGTTTGACTCACATTGGTATATTCGTTTTGGTTGGCTCAATAAACCATTGAATAACCAAGATCAATTAAAAGACCTATTTGAAATCCATTCTCCTAAAAAGTTTACTTTTGCCGATTGTTTTTATGTAGAAAACAATGGACGTTACTTTATTTTTTTTGAAGAAGTCGATGACCAACATCCGGTTGGTTTTTTATCTGTTTTAGAAATATTTAAAGATGGCACCTATACAGAACCACAGACGATTTTAAAACTGGATTACCATCTGTCTTATCCATGTGTATTTAAAATAGAGAATGACTGGTACATGATTCCTGAAACCAGCGCCAATAAAACTGTTGAACTATGGAAATGCACTGAGTTCCCTTTGAAATGGGAAAAAATTTCCAACCTTTTAGAAGACATTGAAGCTGTTGATACAACGCCTTTTTACCATGAAAGCATGTGGTATTTATTTACCTCCACCCGTCGTAACTGTAAAAAATTTGGTGATCGCCTAGATTTATTTTATACCGAAGATATTTTGCAACCTGAGTGGAAAGAACATCCTCAAAACCCAGTATGTAAAGGACATCAACAATTCCGCATGGCTGGCAAGCCATTCATCTATAACGGTAAACTGGTTCGCCCAAGCCAGGACTCGTTGAAACGCTATGGCGGCAATATTGAGCTTAAAGAAATTATCCAATTAAGCCCAACAGAATATCAGGAACAATTTTTAGAAGTGATTTTACCCCATTGGAATAATCAGGATGATGGCTGCCATACCATTAATGCTGAACATGACTTTGTGGTTCTTGACGCTATTCGACTATCACCCAAAGCATAATTAATTATTTATTTAGCAAACGCTCATATATTTGCAGCGTTTGCTGTGCCATAGCATCCACAGTCAACTCATTTTTAGCACGCGTAAATAGCTCTTCAAAATCAGCAAGTGCTGCACTTTCCAATCCATTTTTGAGTGCTTGCCGCAATGCTGCAATATCACCAATTTCTGCAAGATAGGCTTCTGGCAACCATTCAATTACTCCATTCACTTTGGTGGATGCCATGACTTTATCTGCCTGCAAAGCTTCAACCATCACCAGAGGAAAACCTTCACGATCTGAAGATAAAGTAACAACATCTGCAAGCTGGACTAAATCACGAGCATCCGTTCTGAAACCTAGAAATGCCACCTGGTCTTGCATATTTTGTTGTTTGACTTGTGCTTCTAGAGATTGTCGCAACGAACCATCGCCGATAATCCACAAGTTTGCATCAATCCCCCGCATTGCTTGGATCAGTAAAGCAATATTCTTCACCGGTTCTAAGCGACCAATGCACATCACTATTTTCTTGCTTGAATCCAAACGTGGAAATTGTTGGTCAATGCTGTGTTTTAAGCGCTGCTTTGCTTCTACAGCCAATGCTGTTTGCGGATAAACCCCATTATAAACAATATGTGCTTTCGCTTCTGGAATACCGAGGGTCAGTGCTTTGCTGACAGCGATCACCGCATTTCCAACTAAATAAGCAGACTTATTCTTTTTGGTTCCATGTACCGTCGTCACAATTTTAATGTCTGCTAAAAATGGACGAATCCTGGCAATCAGCTCAGATGCTTTACCTGCTTGGGCATGTACAATCTGGGGCTGGATTTGAGTGATCAGTGTCTTTAGTTGCCAGAGCAACCTAATATTCCAGCGACTTCTAGAAAAATCGACTGCGTGAAATTGAACATTTTCATTAAACTTTTCGGCATAGCAGGGATGTGCAATCACGTGCACATCGTTAGACAAGGCCAGCTGATTGGCCAAATTAAAGGTATGCTGCTCTAAACCACCAATACCGCCACTGGTCGCAAGGACTTGAACAATCTTCATGCATCATCCCGCTTGTTCTTTTTTGCCTGCAAATGCTGCTCGAAAAGCTTGGCTTCTTTTAAAAAAGCATAAAAAGAATTGATCATACTGTTTACAAAACCGCGCCAACCATTCAAACAACTACGGCGAATAAAATAAGACTTTAAAAAAGTTACCGGCATTACCAAAGTTAATTTCAATATGCTTGGTTTTTTACCTTTTTGAAATTTTTCTGCTGCCTTCAAGTTTGAATATTGATTATTTTTTTCGACTTTGACAAAAATACTTGATTCGCCATAGTGGTAAATATCACCTTCGGCACGGATACTTTCACCGTCAACAATCACATTTTCATGGACTTTATTTTCAAGGTCATATTGGCCTTTATTTTTACGGAAAAAACGGACTTTGGCATGTTTTTTAGTATGTTTACTGTTGGGCACCCCTAAAAAAACATCATTAATTGGGGTAATTAAGGCATCAATTTGATTGGCTTGAATGGTTTTGGCTATTTCTTGTTTTAGTTCATCAGATAGCACTTCGTCGCCATCTAAATTAAGTACCCAATCATTTTGACACTGGGCTAAAGCAAGACTTTTTTGTGCTGCATAACCCAACCAGTCCTGATGAGAAATTCGTGTATTGGGAAAGCTTTGCGCAATATCATAAGTATGATCAGTACTGCCCGAATCTAAAATAATCACTTCCGCAAAATCAGCAACACTGTTCAAGGTATCTTCCAACCATGCACCACAGTTCAGAGTAACGATATAAACACTACATGGAATACTCATAATTTATAACGTCCTTTGGCTAAGGCAATACGTATTTGTAAAGCATTCATCGCCCCATGCGTACTGACTCGAGGAATATTAAATTGATTTAATTCGGTGTAGGCTTCCACTTTCTTACGTGTGGATACTGCATTTTTAAAGCCAATTTCTTTTGCCATTCGCTGATGTTTTTCATTAAAACGCCCAAAAGGGTAAGCAAAACTTGGGCAACGTCCGACTAATGCCTCAACATCACGTTTAGAGTTTTGTATTTCTTGATAGGCTTCTTCATCATCGAGTTTAAGTAAATTCACATGATGTTGTGTATGTGCGCCAAACTCAATTACACCAGAATCAGACATTTCATGAATCTGCTGAGCATTTAATTTATCAATTCCTTCAATTTGTGTCGCAAGATATATCGTGGCTTTAGCCTTATACTTTTTTATTAATGGATAGGCGTATTGATAGTTATCTAAAAATCCATCATCAAAAGATAACGCTACAACATTTTTTTGCCCCCGATACTGATCGAGTTCAGAGACAAAACAAAAACGAGTTCCTTTTTCAACCAGATATTGCAGTAACTGTTCAAACTTTTGTGGGGGCATATTCATCCCCGAGGCGGCTTCATGGGGTGTAACTTGATGCAGCATCACAACTCTAGGTAATTTCGCGCCACGAAAAGGTAACCAGAAAGTATAGTTGCCTAAGAGATAGAGCAGCGCAGCCAGAGCCATTATGCCAATCACCATATAAAGCAGCCACATCATGCATAAACCTCATTAGCCCATTCATAGGCTTCAGACAAAGGTTGATCGAAAGTCACCTCAACCATGAACTGTGTAATTCGTTTGCCATTAAAACTTGCACGTGTTTTATTCCAACCTGCTTCAGCAATACGCTTCGCCTCTTCTGGATGGGTAGCATAAAACTGAATTTTTTCAGCTAAGTCGAACTGATCATCAAAATAAACCACTTCTTGTTCGGTATAGAGTTTATCGAAACCCGGAATACGCGGACTAAAAGTCAGTAGTCCATTTCCTGTAAGCTGCACAATTCGGTCTGAACTATATAAAGTTACATCGTTTTTACGTGAATAGTTTAAGCCCATACGGGATTGAGATAGTACCTTATAATAACCTTTACCATAAACGCCTGGCTGTTCAAAACAGCCATAATATTGATATTGCACATGGTTGTTTTTTAGAGTCTCAGCTAAATCTTTTAGGAACTTTTCACGTTCAGGTTCTTTATAAACCACACCACAGAAAATAAATTCTTTATCAATATTGTTTGATTCAAACTGTTTTAATTGTTCAACATTACAATGCCCCACATTCGGCATATAAGCCACTTTTAAATGCGGTTGTTTGAGTTTTTCAAGATATTCACCACCGGTGGTACAAAAAATTGCATCTAGATAAGGTGAAAATTCACGTATAAACCCGAGCTTATGTTCTAAATACAATGGATCAACATACCAAAAGGCAATTTTAGTTTGCGGATAACGCTGTTTAATTTCTTTGAGCACATCAGGACTCATTAAATCACTATGGCCAATTAAAACTAAATCTGGCTCAATATTATTCACAATTTTTAAAATTTCTTTATTGGCCCAACGTGCACCCAGTTTTTTAGTTTTAAATACTGTACCCATTCGGGCCATATCACGAAAACTAAAGTCATAAACAAAGTGACCATTTTCAATCAGACCTGCAGAAATTTTACGATCTGTGCAATAAAAATGTGCGCCTTGCTTATTAAAACCAAAATTCGCAATATGTAAAATTTTCATGTAAAAAACATCTCTATGTTTTCAATAAAATATGAGCGACTCGAGTCGCTTCATCCAATTGTAGATTTAACAATTTAACTTTATTCTCACCCACTAACGCCTGGGTTAAAAGCTGATCTAACAGTTGGGTAATTCTATCAGATTTCAACCGGTCTATTTCAATGATACCCACCTGACATCCTGCTGTCAGTGCTTCAAAAATCATGGAAACACTATCTTCAGTCACCCAAACTGCTTCGGCCTTTTGCATTTCTTCAAAAATCCAGCCTTGTGGCGTCTTTTCAACTGGAAATATTTTCAGCTGACTTTTAAATGATTTTTCATTTAAATGAGCCAAAAACTCTTCCGGTGTACGTCGTGAAGTGGTCAGAATAATCTCAGCTTGAGGATGCAGATTAACGATTTGTTGAATTGCATTTAAAACTTTTTCTTCATTCCAGTGATGGCGTTTGGATGAGCCACCGAGTGCGATTAAAAATCTGTTTGGCTGATGTCGCTGTTCATTCACAATTGGATTGAGAGCGCCCTGCGTGGTAATTACATGCTCCGATGCATCAACACCATCATGCTCAGGAATAATGGCATAATCAAACCAATTCACTGGAAAATTTGGTTTCATTAAAATGACAGTTTTCGCTTGAGGAAATACTTTTCCCAGCAGCAAAACCCGTAATTGCGTATGACTGCCTACGCCAAAAACATAATCAGGTTGTTGCTTTAGCGCTGCAATGTTCTTTTTAAAAATTGCTGAAAATAAGCTAAAAATTGGCAACTGATCTATTAATATTTCTTCAAAGGTAACTTCATCTGCGCTTTGCCTTTGCATGGCTTTATATAAGCCGACTGCTTGTGAGCGATGTCCTGCTTTGCCATCACTGACATAGACAATATGCATAAAAAGTGTCCTTAAAAATAAACTCAAATCTTAATCAATAAAAAAGGCGAAAACCGAGTTTTCGCCTTTTGATCTTACCTGATCGACTTATTTTACGTAAGTCAACCAATGTGCGTATTTAGGGTCTTTACCCTGAACTGCATCAAAGAATGCTTTTTGAATTTGTGTGGTGATTGGACCACGTGAACCACAACCAATTTCACGATCATCATATTCACGAATTGGGGTTACTTCAGCCGCAGTACCGGTAAAGAATGCTTCATCACCAATGTAGAACTCATCACGGGTAATACGACGTTCAACCACTTCATAGCCCAAGTCTTTGGCAATAGTAATAATGGTTTGACGCGTAATACCGTCCAATGCACCGCCAGCAATATCTGGGGTATGAAGTACGCCATCTTTAACCAGGAATACGTTTTCACCTGAACCCTGACATACATAGCCTTGTGGGTCCATCAACATAGCTTCGTCATAACCCGAATGTGCCACTTCCTGGTGTGCAAGAATCGACAAAGTATAGTTGCCCGATGCTTTTGCCTTACACATGGTCACGTTAGGATGGTGATGGGTAAAGGATGAAGTCTTCACCCGAATACCTTTCGCCATCGCTTCATCACCCAGGTAAGCACCCCAGCTCCATGCAGCAACCGTGGCATGAATAGTATTATCCGTTGCAGCGATACCCAGTTTTTCAGAACCGATAAAGATAATTGGACGCAAATAGCAAGATGCTAATTTATTTTCACGTACGACATCAATTTGAGCTTGCTCTAAAGTTTTTTGATCAAATGGAACTTTCATTTGATAAATCTTTGCAGAGTTGAGCAAACGTTTTGTATGATCCTGAAGACGGAAAATTGCAGTTCCGTTAGGGGTCTCATAAGCACGGACACCTTCAAACACACCCATACTGTAATGTAAGGTATGTGTTAAGACGTGGATTTTTGCCTCACGCCAATCAACCATTTGTCCATCTTGCCAAATAAAACCATCACGATCAGCCAAGTTCATGGCGCACTCTCCAAATTTTTATACACAGTCATCTTTATCCAATGCAAATATTTGCAGTTGGATCAATTAATCTTTGCCATAACTTGCAAACGATCACGCGGGTATCGTGCCAGTCCGCAGCATTCACTTGCATGGATTGATTCGCAAGGGCTAAACGGTGGCTCTCGGCTCGTTCACTGAGATAAGCTTGAATCAATGCTGTCGCGTCGTCGCTGGATAAGCAACCTGCTTTTGCGGCATCTTCAAGGATTCGTACATTGTCGGAGTAATGGGCGAGATCGGGATTCGACCCACTCCAGGCTAACACCGCATACTGTGCCATAAATTCGATATCAACGATACCACCTGAGTCCTGTTTTAAATGAAAAATTCCATCTTTTTGCTGTTCTTTAGATGAGCCCAAATGGTCTTTCATTTTCTGACGCATCTTCAAAACTTCTTCACGAACTTTGGTTTCGTCTCGCGGTTGAGTCAGGATACGGCAACGTAATGCTTCAAATATTTCACGTAAACTTTTTTCACCCGCAATGGAACGTGCACGAACCAAAGCCTGATGTTCCCACAACCATGCACTTTTCAATTGATATTGCTCAAAGGCTTTTAAGCTGGTCACCAATAAACCTGCTTCACCAGATGGACGCAAACGGGTATCAATTTCATAGACCCGTCCATCCAGAGTTTGCGTGGTCATCAATGACATAAATTTTTGTGCGACACGCATGGCAAATTCAAAACCGCTAATTTGTTTGGTTCCATCGGTATCACCCTGCTCACTCATATAGTGAATAAACACCAGATCTAAATCCGAACCATAACCCAGTTCAATTCCACCCACTTTGCCATAACCGGCAACCATAAATGCCATATGATCGAGCGAACAACGCTGTCCTTCTGCATCCAGCGGATAGCCATGTTTTTTCGCAGTCATTTGATATGCCAAATGTAAGGTTGCATTGACCGAGACTTCTGCAATATCGGTGAGTGCATCGGATACTTTCATTAATGGACTTTCAGCCAGAACATCACTGGCGGCAACAGCCAGCACATTGGATTTTTTAAATAATCGCAGTACCCGCATCTGATCTTCTACTTGGTCAATTTCAATGCGTAGTAGTTGCTGACGGAGGGAATCTTCCAAATCTTGACGTTTAGGCAATTCAAAATCCATCGACAAGAATTCATCGAGTAAAACTGGATAGTGGGTAAGTTCCTCACAAATCCAAGGACTCACGGTAGACATTTTAACCAGACGCTGCAATGCACCTTTACTTTCAATCAGCATCACCAGATATACGGTACGACGCATCACCGATTCGACCAAGGGCATTAAACGCAAGAGTGCGACTTGCGGCTTATCTGATTGCAAAATTGCTTCAATTAAATGTGGCCAAAAGGTTTTTAAACGCTGTACTGCCTTTGCTGGCAATTTTTTTAGCGCATGTCCATACCAAAATTCATGGATAAGATTTTTTGCATTGTCATCCAACACCTCATTCAGCCGCTTTTCCAGCAAGCTAAAACTTTCAATCAAAGGATCGGGTTCTTTTTCTTTAATCAGATGTTCAAACTGAAAAATAACTTTGGCACGTTTTTGATTTAGATATTCAATGAAAACATCCCAATCAGCAAAACCTAAAGTTTCAATCATACGCTGACGTAAATCCGGCTCACTTGGCAAGGACTGCGTTTGTTGGTCATTCAAGGCCTGGATGGCATGTTCAACACGGCGCAAGAATAAATAAGCATCCTCCAGTTCAGCCACGGCCTGCATTTCAAGCAATCCCACCTCACCCAAATGATGCAGGCTGACTAAACATTGGCGATCTTGCAATTCAAGTTTAGAGCCACCGTAAATCAGCTGAAAAACCTGCACAATAAATTCGACTTCACGGATACCGCCCGCACCAAGTTTAATATCATCTTCAATATTACGGCGCAGTACTTCGCGTTCAATCATTGCCTTCATTTCACGCATGGCTTCAAAAGCAGTGTAATCGACATACTTTCGAAACACGAATGGTCGGGTCATGTCCAGCAGTTCATCCCCTTCTTTTCCACCAGTCACAATACGCGCCTTAATCCAGGCATAGCGCTCCCATTCACGTCCGTGCTGACTTAAGTATTTTTCCAATGCAACATGACTAATGGCAAGAGCTGAACCATCCCCCCATGGACGCAAACGCATATCTACACGGAATACGAAACCATCTGCAGTCATATGATCCAGCAGATAAATCAGTTTCTGTCCCCACAAAATACAGAACTGCTGTACATCAATGCATTTACGACCATTGGTTTCACCTTGCTCATCAAAGGCAAAAATAAGATCTATGTCACTTGAAAGATTCAGTTCTTGAGCGCCGAGCTTCCCCATGGCGACTACAATTAAATCTTGCACTGTACCGTTATAACTGATCGGTTCGCCGTGCTTTGCAACAACAGGAACCCGTGCGAAATCTTTGGCTGCACGAATGGATGCATCGGCAAAGTCTGAAAGCTCACGGGTTAAAGCAACAACATCGGTGAGTTGATTGGCATCCTGCCAAATCCAGCGAAACATCAAACGTGCGCGCAGCACACGAAGAGCACGCATCCATGTGGTTTCATCGGTGATATTGTCTAAAGTGCTATCAACACAGTCCTGGATTTGCGTGGCGCTTAAAGGAACGAGAAATTGGTCAATTGCATAATCTTGTTCAATTAATACTGCATGATTTCCCAATACTTGTTCTGCGTATTGGCTCGCACGTAATGTTTTGTGCAATTGTTCCGCATTCATTTTCAAACCTTCAGCCGAGTTTTTTTCTAGTTATATCAGCTGAAGGGAAATAGAGGAAAAGAAAATTTATTTTTCTATACTTTTACTTTCTCAATATGCACCGGTTCTTGAACCAGAGCCTGATGGGTACTGGTGGCTACTGGCAAGGTGACATTAAAAATCGTGCCTTCGCCTTCTCTAGAGTCTACAAAAATTTTACCATGGTTCAGATCAATGAACCGTTTGCACAAGACCAATCCCAGTCCAGTACCTTTCTCTCCTGCAGTACCTTTAATACTGGCAGTCACTGACTGCTGAAACAGCTGGTCTATTTGTGCTTGACTCATCCCCAAGCCCGTGTCGCGAACAGAAATATGCACGCCTGCCTCAGACTGGTTTGCGCTGATAATGACTCGCCCCGTGCCGTCTGTCGGGGTGAACTTTAAGGCATTAGAGACCAGATTCTGGATCACTGAAGTGATCATATTGATGTCAGCATAGACTTTAAGATCTTCTTCAATCTGGTCAATCAACTGAATATTTTTCTTCACTGCCAGACTATTTAATACATCGCAGACAATCTTGGTCGACTGTTTCAGTTCAAAGTTAATTGGATGGTAAATAAAACGCCCCCCTTCCGCCATTGCCCAATTGAGCAGGCTTTCTAGCAGGTTATAGGTCGATTGCGCCGTGTCGTACAAATATTCAGAAATACTTTGCACACTCGACTCATCAAGTGTTTCACGCTCTTGCGCCAAGACTTCCGAAAACCCGAGTAAACCGTGAAAGGGTGCTCTCAAGTCATGTGCAATAATCTGGAAAAATTTGGTTTTACTGTAGTTGAGTGCAACCTGCTGCTCATACATTTCTTTGAGTTCAGTATGGTCTGCTTTCAGCTCAACGAGATAGATTAGGCTATTGGTGAAATCCTGAACAGCGACAATATCTTCCTGATTAAAACATTCTTGATGTAAATCAAAAAACAGCACCTGACCGATTGAAACACCATCACTCATACGCAGATCAAAAGCCAGATAACGCTTAGCTTCTACCCCAAAATGACTCACATGCTGGACCAGATTCGGATATTGAGCATGCTGATGATCAATAAAAGTCCGCCCTTCAAAATAAGGACTTAAAGAGGTTTCACCCGGTGAGCAGAATGCCTTGAAACCATGGTTTGAGGAATACCAAATATAAGGCTCATTATGGAAAGCCAGCACAGCCTGCTGTGCACCCAGCATCTTGCGTGAAAACCTTAAAAAACGCTCAACCTGATTGGTTGATGTAAAGACACCTAACAATAGTGAAAGCTTACATGCACTAAGCTGCTCAGTTTCTGAGCCTATTTCAAGCAACTGCATTTTCATATCTGATTCATCCAATCACTATTGTTATTGTAAAAAAGATTATTACCCTTAACGTTTTTAACAAATTTCTACAATGAGTACAATGAAAAAAGACATAAAGAGAATAAATGTGACAATCTAAGGCAGATTTGCTGTATTTATCGCCCCTAGTCTCCTAACTTAATACTCAAAATGTAAGCAAAAATTTTCTTTAGAAAATAAAAAACCCCAAGCTTTTAGTACGGGCTTAGGGTTTTTTGAATTTGGTCCCGAGGGTCGGACTCGAACCGACACGTCATCTCTGACAGCGGATTTTGAGTCCGCCGCGTCTACCAATTTCACCACCTCGGGAAAGGGGCTACAAGCGCATTAGCTTGTGGTGGCTATATTACTATTAAACTCTGAATTGTCAATTATCTAATTCATTCAATTGATCACTTTTATAGCAAAAACAAAAACTTTGTTTTAAAAAGCATCAGATATCATCTCGTTTGCTCTTTTCAGGACTATAATGCGGACGTTTTTCTTATTTTTATACATTGAAGATGCAACTTTCTGACTTTAACTTTGATCTCCCTGACGAACTCATTGCCCGCTACCCTTTAGAGATGCGTAGTGCTTCACGTCTTTTGCACTTAGATCATCAAGGGCAATATCACGATTGTCATTTTACCGACATTCTGGATTTACTCGATTCTGATGACTTACTGATTTTAAATGACACTAAAGTGATGAAAGCACGTTTAAAAGGTAAACGTGCTTCTGGGGGGGCAGTTGAAGTTCTGCTGGAACGAATGCAGGACAAATTTATTGCACACTGCCACATTAAAGCCAGCAACTCGCCTAAAGCCGGTGCTGAACTTTTTATCGGTGAAGATGCGGTAAAAGTAACAGTGCAAGGTCGCCATGAGAACTTGTTTATTGTCGAGTTTTCACAACCGATTTTAGATGTCCTGGATCAATACGGTGCTTTGCCTATTCCGCCTTATTTTAATCGTGAAGCCGAAGCGATTGATACCGAACGTTATCAAACGGTATTTAATGACCCGACAAAATTGGCAAGTGTCGCAGCACCAACAGCCAGCCTGCACTTCGACCAAGACTTATTGGAAAAACTTGAAGCCAAAGGTATTCAAAAAGCTTTCGTGACCTTGCATGTGGGTGCAGGCACCTTCTTGCCGGTACGTACAGATGATATTCAAAACCACATTATGCATAGCGAATGGTGTGATGTTCCAGAACATACGGTTGAACTGATTCGTCAAGCCAAAGCCCGGGGCAATAAAGTCATTTCGGTCGGAACCACAGCAACCCGTGCCGTTGAAAGTGCGGCTCAAGCGCATGGCGGCACATTAAATGCATGGACAGGTGATACACAAATTTTCATCTATCCAGGCTATGACTTTAAAGTGGTGGATCGTTTAATTACCAACTTCCATTTACCTGAATCTACCTTATTAATGCTCGTTTCAGCATTATCCAATCGTGATAATATTTTAAATGCCTATCAGCATGCTGTAGAAGAAAAATACCGCTTCTTTAGTTATGGCGATGCCATGCTGATTGATAAAATTACGCCTTAATATTTACCGATAAAAGAAGCACACCATGCCGCTCGATACTGTTCAACATTCGATTCATATTCGACGTAAAAAAAATGAACGGGTTTTTCAGAATATCGCGCGGCTTTGGGAGATTGGTCGTCAGGCTCAAACCCAGCAAGATATCTTAGATCGTTTGCATCCGTGGAATGCGCCGATTGTGCTCAAATTTGAAAATATCCTACCGCTGCTTTTAGCTGCACTAGGACTTTTTTTTATGCTGCTGATCTTTATAGGCCCCACCAATATCTGGCTACAGCTTTGTCTGGTGAGCGGTCTATTTATGATGTTCTGGGCTTATATCAGCTACGAAGATAAAAAGCCCATTGAGGATGTCATTGAATATTTAGAGCAACAGACCATTGCTAAAAAATACCAGCTCGCCTTCCGGCAACAACCGCAACATATTTCTGTTCCGCTGCAACCGGTATTATTCATTGCGCATTTAAAACAGCTGTTCCCGGTGTTTAATCAGGGCACCCTCTCTAACGATATTCCCTATTACGCCAGTACGGTATGGTCAGATGAAGAAGGTAAACAGCATCAGGTTATGGTCTTTCAATACCATTATGTTAATGAAGTTCGCGTTCGTGATAAAGATGGCAGTGATGTCAAAGTCAAAGAAGTACACAAGGATTTATGGGGGGTGTTCGTTTTTGATGTAGAAATCCAGGGACTTGCAATTACCACGGCACGTAAGAATTTTTATTATCCTTATAGCTTTCCCTGGCATACCAGTGATATTCAGACCAATCAAAAATTAAATATTTTTGGCAGTAATGAAATGCAAACTGCAAAATTACTTTCACCGGCATTTGTATTGAAACTGGCTGATTTTTTTGCCCAGCGTCAGGGCGATTTAATGTTTCATCCGACCAGTCATACTTTATGTTTTTTAGGTTCTGCCGATTTATTTAAAATATCGAGCCAAGCTAAAAATATTCAGGATATTTCCGTATTACGTGGACACTTACGTACTTTTAAATTACCTTATTTAGAAAGCTTACAGCGTGATTTAACGCACTTTTTAAAATAGCAATAATGAATATTTTGGGGACATATGCATGGGGTTGTTAATTTTTTTGCTATTGATCATTGCCGTGGTTGTTGCATGTATCATGATTCGCAATAATATTGTGCGTCATCACAATGCTTCTATCCGTGCCTGGTCAGATGTGGCCAGCTATGAACGTCAGAAAATTAAAATTCTTGATGGTTTACAACCCTTAGTCGAGCAATATTCAAGTTTTGAAAAAGGCACTTTAGAAAAAGTGACTGAACTGCGTCAGAATATTTTAAATTTGAATGTAAATAATACCGATGTCTCGCAATTACAACGCATCGAAAGCTTGAATAAAGAATTGATGCGCAGTCTAAATGTAGTGGTTGAAAACTATCCCGAACTGAAAGCCAATGAAATTTATCTAAAAATGATGAATGAAATTGAAGAGCAAAATGAAAATGTCGGTGCAGCGATTACCATTTTTAACCGTAATGTAGAGCTGTTTAACAACCATATTCAGATTTTTCCCAATAACATCGTCAATACCATGACTCTGGGTAAAAAAGCCATTCGCCCCTTTCGAGATCAAGCGGTCACCCAAAATTTTGACTATCGACCTAATTTTTAGCCCATCAGGACTTCTTGCATTCAGCATTTATCAATAACGGCAAGAAGTCCCAAACTATAACTAAAAAAACATGAATTAAAAAATACGAGCTTCACATAAAAAATAATAATCCTGTTCGAACTTATGCCCTTCTCAAATATGCATTGATTGAAGCGCTTTACCCTTATACGATCAGTAGAATGAAAACCAACTCTATCCTTCAATGACGATTTACGGAGGGATGATTTAGCCGTATCAACTACAGGGGGTTGATGCGCAGAGCATGAAAACCCGACTCACTCTCTGTCAGAACAGGAAAAATGAAAAGTGAAAAAATGGCGCTCTCGTTCTCATGTATCCAAGTAAAATAGCTTTGCAACATTTAAAATAATCTTGGCGGATTATTTTAAAAACCCATTTCTTTAACAACCCAATACTGCGAGCGAGAGTTCGGCAATACCCAAAATAATTTAGATAGGGTGATAAGCACCTTTACACAGACCAAGGAGATTTTTGTCCACTCATCTAGTTTGGATACCAGCCTATTTGCTCACTTTAGAACCAGCTTCCCATTGATCATAATTCTTATATTCAGAAACTGGTTCACACGATTGCGGCGAGGGATTGTAGAGTAAATAATGGCTATGGCTTAAAAAAATGAAAGATTAGAACGCATTGAACAGTTCTAACAGCCAGCCCACCTAAACTTTGCTGGATCAGCCTTACTCTTCCAATATTGCTTTATAAGGAAAGTATTAAGTTAAAATTCGACAACACTGGCGTTTATGTGCGTAATCTAGGAAAATAGCCAACTTTTAGCGGCGAACTGTTTATTCGCTCTTGCACTGCACGCAGTGCTTTGCTCTTGTTCAGGATATTGTATGAAGTTTGAAAAACTAGGTCAGTCGGGTCGTGCCCGTCGTGGTCGGTTAACGCTTGAACACGGCGTGATTGAAACGCCTGTGTTTATGCCTGTCGGTACTTACGGTACAGTAAAAGGCATGCTCCCGCGCGATATTGAAGATATCAAAGCTCAAATTATTTTGGGTAATACCTTCCATCTTTACTTGCGTCCAGGTTTAGACGTAATTCGTGAACATGGTGGCTTACACGGGTTCATGAGATGGAATAAACCGATTTTAACCGATTCAGGCGGCTTCCAGGTGTTCAGTTTGGGCGCAATGCGCAAGATCAAAGAAGATGGTGTGACTTTCCGTTCGCCAATTGATGGCTCTAAAGTCTTCTTATCACCTGAAATTTCAATGGATATTCAACATACCTTGAATTCAGATATCGTGATGATTTTTGATGAATGTACGCCTTATCCAGCAACACATGAAGAAGCGCAAAAATCATTGCAGCTGTCATTACGCTGGGCAAAACGCTGTAAAACGCAACATCATGATGTGCTTAAAAATAAAAATGCCCTGTTCGGTATTATTCAGGGTGGCATGTACGAAGACCTTCGTAATGAATCCCTGAATGGTTTAAAAGAAATTAATTTTGACGGTTTTGCCATTGGCGGTCTTTCGGTCGGTGAACCGAAAGAGGAAATGATCAAGGTACTGGATTATCTTCCTGCTAAAATGCCGGAAGACAAACCGCGTTACTTAATGGGTGTGGGTAAACCGGAAGATATCGTGGAAGCGATCCGCCGCGGTGTCGACATGTTTGACTGCGTGATGCCAACCCGTAATGCACGTAACGGTCATTATTTTGTGACGAACGGTCTGGTGCGTATCCGTAATGCCAAATATCGTCATGACCAAAGTCCGCTTGATCCACAATGCGACTGTTACACCTGTCAGAATTTTACTCGTTCGTACTTATTCCATTTGGAAAAATGCGGTGAAATGCTCGGTTCTATGCTCGGTACAATTCATAACCTACGTTATTACCAAAGATTTACACAAGACATTCGTGATGCGTTGGATAATGGTACTTTTGATGAATATGTCCAAGAATTTTATGCCTGTCGCGGTTTAGAAGTTCCTCCTTGCCCTGAAGATTAATCTTTCAGTATTTGCGCTGAAGAAAAAGACAGGGTAAATTGCTGAACAAGTTATTTTATTTATCATCATATTGTTGATATACAGTTTTTTATTTTAGGAAAATGAAATGAGCCTTTTTATTTCTACTGCTCACGCAGCGGGTGAAGCTGCAACCCAGCCAAGTTTGGTTACTAATCTTTTGATGATTGCAGTATTTGTCGCAATTTTCTATTTCCTTATTTGGCGCCCTCAAGCAAAACGTGCTAAAGAACACCGTACGCTAGTTGAAAGCCTGGGTGTAGGTAGTGAAGTGGTTTTTGCCGGTGGTTTAATGGGCAAAATCACTAAACTTGAAGGTGATTTTGCAGTGGTTGAATTAAGTCGTGGCGTAGAAGTAAAAATTCAGCGTGCAAGTGTGATTTCAGTTCTTCCTGAAGGCACATTAAATAATCTCTAATCAAAAATAGTCGTGCCCTAGCACGACTTTTTCATTTTAAGAAGAAAACAAATGCGTTACCCAGCATGGAAATATCTGCTGATCGTCGTAGTTTTGATGATCAGTACATTATATGCCCTGCCTAGTTTGTATCCCGATGAACCTGCTGTTCAAATTTCGGGTGCCAAAGCCGGTACCCAAATTGACCAAAGCATCGTACAAAAAGCAGAGCAATTATTAAAAAGTGAAAAAATTCCAAGCCATGACAATAGCTTTAGCAATAATGCTGCCCTTTTGCGTCTCGATTCTTCAGAAGCCCAATTAAAAGCCAAAGAAGTATTGCGTCGTGGACTGGGTGACAATTATGTTGTTGCATTAAACCTGGCTCCAACCACTCCTGAATGGCTGCAAAAAATTGGTGCTAAACCAATGAAATTGGGTCTGGATTTACGTGGTGGTGTACACTTCTTATTAGAAGTGGATATGGATAAAGCCATCAGTCAGCGCATGGAAACATCTGCAACTGATTTGCGTCGTCAACTGCGTGACAACAAACTGAAATTTAATAGCCTGGCTTTGAATAACAACACCATTACTGTGCAGTTTGCCAATAACAGTGATCGTGATGCGGTCATGGACTTCTTGCGTCGTAATGGCAATGAGTTTACTCAGCAGGCGATTGCATCAACCTCGGGTTCAACTTTACGCCTGAACTATACCGATGTACGCAAGCAAGAAATTCAGTCGTATGCGGTAAATCAAAACTTAACTACCTTGCGTAACCGTATTAACGAGTTAGGTGTAGCGGAAGCCTTGGTTCAAACCCAGGGTAGCAACCGTATTGTGGTTGAACTTCCGGGTGTTCAGGACACTGCTGAAGCAAAACGTGTTCTGGGTCGTACAGCAAATCTGGAATTCCGTCTGGTTTCTGATTTGAATGACCAATATATCGATCCGTATACCGGTAAATCGAATGGTCGGGCATTACCTCCGGGCACAGAACTTTTTGCTTATGAGTCGCTAGATAGCGGTCGCGAATTATTATTAAATCGTAACCGTATTCTGACCGGGGAACGTGTACAAAACGCATCAAGTGGCTTTAGCCAAGATAGCGGTGGCGCTGAAGTAAATATTACTTTAGACAGTGCTGGCGGCAAGCTGATGTCAGATGCAACACGTACTGCAGTGGGTAAACGCATGGCTGTATTGTTCATTGAGAACAAGCAAAAAATTAGCTATGTACCCGATCCTGTAACCGGTGCACAAACTGAAGTGCGTACCTCTTATGCAGAATCGGTCGTGATTAATGCGGCAACCATTCAGGCCGTATTAGGTTCACAATTCCGTATTACCGGTCTGGATTCGCCACAAGAAGCGGCTGAACTTGCGCTGATGCTTCGTGCAGGTGCTTTGGCTGCGCCAATGTACTTTGTTGAAGAACGGGTAGTCGGTCCGAGCTTGGGTCAAGAAAATATTGACAAAGGGGTGTTATCGACCCAAATCGGTTTCATTCTGGTTGCAATCTGGATGGTGGTGTTCTTCCGCCTGTTCGGTGTGATCGCCAACTTTGCCCTGCTTGCCAACTTAGCGATGATCCTGACTGTCATGTCATGGATTGGTGCTTCGCTGACCCTTCCGGGTATTGCCGGTATCGTGATCACTATTGGTATGGCAGTCGATGCCAACGTACTGATCTGTGAGCGAATAAGGGAAGAGATGAAATGGGGAGCCTCGCCCAAACAGGCGATTGTCGCGGGTTATGATCGAGCCTATAACACCATTTTTGACTCCAACTTAACCACATTCCTGGTTGCGTTTATTCTTTTTGCCATCGGTACTGGCCCGATTAAGGGCTTTGCTGTGACATTAATGATCGGTATTATTTGCTCGATGTTTACTGCAATTACAGTAACCCGTGCAATCGTACAGCTCATTTATGGTAAAAAACGTAACTTGAAGAAGTTGAGCATTTAAGGAGATCTATGATGACTGATATGACTCAACCTGATTCAAAAAAATACGGTCGTCCTGATGATGAACGGATAATTCCGTTTATGAAAATTGCCAAACCAGCGGCAATTTTCTCCATCATCCTGACGATTGCAAGCCTGTTCTTTATTGTGACCAAAGGTTTAAACCTCGGTTTAGACTTTACCGGCGGTGTTTCTGCAGAATTGAACTATGCCCAGCCTGCCAACCAGGCTGAAGTGGTTAAAGCTTTAGATCAAGCCGGTTTTAAAGATGCAGTGGTGCAGACCCTCGGCAGCAATAAAGACCTTTTGGTGCGTATGCCTCCTCAAGACCTTGAAGTAGAAGACTTGAGTAACGCAATTGCCAAAGCCGCGCAATTACCAAACAATGCTGCTGAAGTCCATAAAGTAGACTCTGTCGGTGGCCAAGTCGGAAATGAGCTATATATTCGATCTGCAGGTGCAGTTGGATTGGCAATGTTATTAATGCTGGTTTACGTCACCATTCGTTTCGAATTCAAGCTGGCTTTAGGTGCAGTACTTTCCTTGTTCCATGACGTCATTGTAACAGTGGGTATTTTTGCCCTGATGCAGTGGCCGTTTGACTTGACCGTACTGGCTGCCATTCTGGCACTTTTAGGCTTCTCGCTAAACGATAACATTGTGGTATCGGATCGTATTCGTGAAAATTTCCGCAAGATCCGTGGCGCAAGCCCACGGGAAGTTATCGATATTTCTTTGACTGAAACCTTACGTCGTACCATTCATACCTCTGCGACTTTATTGCTGGTGGTTCTTGCAATGATGTTCCTGGGTGGGGATGGTTTACACTGGTTCTCTGTCGCGATGTTTATTGGGGTATTTGTCGGTACCTATTCTTCAATTTACATTGGTACAGCCTTCGCTCTTTGGCGTGGTCTGAACCGTCAGGACTTCATTGTTCAGATTAAGCCAGAATTTGAAGAAGAAGAAGAAATTCCTAGATAGTTTTTTCTTTGAAGCCAAATCAGCTTTAAATTGACATAAAAAGCCCATCTTGAGATGGGCTTTTTTATATTCAACCAAAATTGTCTCAAAAATAAATTCATCTTGGTTGTATGCTTTGGCTTAGATTTAGAACTTAACCAGATTACCTTTTAAAGCAACGCTGGCAACGGCCATCCCTTTAAAGCACTGATAGGTGGTTGTGCTTTTGCTTTCATTCGATTTGAAATAGCTGACAATATTGGTGACTGCATTTGCCCCTTGCGCTTTTGCCGTATTTTGTAATTGAATCAATGCAGAACGTAAAACATGATCACAAGCTGTTTCTGCAGATTTGGCGAAACCATTGGTCTTTTTGTTGGTCACCGCATCTTTTTGTATCACTTTACCGCCAGACTTGGTTCCTGCCAGATAAAACTTCACCGAACCATCCAAGGTTCCATCTGCAACAGCACGCTCAACTGCACTTTTGAAATCCAGATTATGCGCAGTATCAGCAGCCTGAGCTGAAACAAGCCCACCGAAACACAAAGCTGCTATAAGTGTTAATTTTTTCATTGACATGATTTTTACTCTCTTGTTGTTGTTAAACCCGTTTAAAAATAAGGGAGGTATTAATTCCTCCAAAAGCAAAATTATTGCTCATAATAATGTCAGCATGCATATTTCTAGAATCATTCACAATGTAATCCAGATCGCCACAGGCTTGATCTATTTGTTCTAAATTTAATGTCGCAATAAATTGGCTACGTTGCATCATCTCAATACTCAGCCAAGCTTCTATCGCGCCACATGCTCCCAGAGTATGCCCAAAATAGCTTTTTAAAGAGCTGATCGGTTTTTTGCCCAAAATTCTTGCGGTTGCCTGAGTTTCTGCAATATCGCCCTGATCGGTCGATGTACCGTGTGCATTGACGTAGTCAATCTGGTCTGCCGCAATTTGTGCATCTGATAATGCCAGTTGCATACAGCGTCCCATCATGTCCGAATCTGGACGTGTCACATGCTGTCCATCAGTATTGCTGCCATAGCCGATGATTTCTGCATAAATTTTGGCACCGCGGGCTTTGGCATGTTCATATTCTTCTAAAATTAAACAGCCTGCACCTTCACCGACCACCAGCCCATCACGCTTAGCATCAAATGGACGTGGAGTTTTTTCCGGATGTTCATTTTGGCTGCTGGTAGCTAGAAGTACATCAAATACCGCTGAACCTGCGGCACTCAGCTCTTCGGCACCACCTGCCAGCATCACGGTTTGCTTGCCATATTTAATCGCTTCATAAGCCTGACCAATCGCCATTGAACCCGAGGTACAGGCGCTTGAAGTCGGCAGAGTTAAGCCTTTCAAGCCAAAATAAACGGTCATGTTGACCGCACTGGTATGTGACATCATGCGGATATAAGTCGTGGCATTGAGTTTGTTCATGTTATTATCAATCAACATGCTGCCAAACTCGCCAATCGCATCGACACTACCGGCAGATGAACCAAATGCTACACCCGTTTGACCACTGTTTAAGATTGGATCATTTAATAATCCCGCATCTTGCAGCGCTGTTTCAGCACATACGGTCGACATTAAAGCCACCCGTCCCATGCCGCGTGTCACTTTACGGTTAAAATGTTTTGGGATGGTATAGGACTCTACCGGACCGCCCAATTTGCTGCGCAAGTCGGTATAAATTTCCCATTCCGGCATATAGCGAATACCGCTTTTACCTTGTTCAAATTGAGCAAAAACCTGATCTGCGGTTTCACCTAAAGACGTGATTCCCGCCATGCCCGTAACCACAACACGTTTCATCAAATCAAGCCTCCATTCACCGAGATCACCTGACGAGTGATATAACTGGCATCATCACTGCATAAAAATTTAACCACTTTCGCCACTTCATCGACCTGCCCCATGCGTTGTAATGGAATCATTTTCAGGACATGTTCTTTAACTTCTTCAGTGACCATTTCAGTTTCAATCAAACCCGGTGCTACACAGTTGACGGTAATTTTGCGTTTCGCCAGTTCCAATGCCAAAGCTTTGGTCGCACCAATTAAACCGGCTTTTGCCGCGCTGTAATTGACCTGACCGCGATTGCCCATTACCCCTGACACAGAGGACATGGTGACAATACGTCCACCTTTCTTAAGACGAATCATCGGCATCACCAGGGGTTTTAAAACATTATAAAAACCGCCCAGAGAAGTCGAAACCACTTCGTCCCAGTCACTGTCAGTTAAAGCCGGGAATGCAGCATCACGGGTTAAACCGGCGTTCAACACCACCCCGTAAAATGCCCCATGTTCGGCAACATCCTGCTCAAGCAATTGCATGACTTTTTCACGCTCATTCACGTCAAATAACAGCGCATGGCTGGATTGTCCCAAGGCCTGAATTTCTTCTACGACTTGTTCTGCTTCTTGTTGTCTGGAACGCGCATGCACCGTGACATCAAAACCCGACTGCGCCAATTGCAAGGCAATGGCTTTACCGATTCCGCGGCTTGAGCCGGTTACTAAAATTCGTCTACTCACTCTAACTTCCTGATATCTTCTTTCATTTCTGGCGGCTCAAATACACTCAACATGGCACTAAAACGATGTTCTCGGTATTCAATTTCACATTGAAACTGCCCCAGCCCCTCATGTAAATAACCCTGTTCCGCTTTAATCCTGACAGTTTCCCCTAAAGCAAAATAAGCTACAGGCAACTGCATTTTACGCGTGCCCAATAAAAAACCGATTTTAGGCGGCAAGCCCAGCATTTGACCTTTATGGCCTGCATAGGCGCTAATGGTCTGTGCCATCAGTTCAATGCTGGTCCAGCTCGGTAAACCTTCAGCTTCACAAAACATCAACTCGGGGCGAATCACCAGTTCCGCAATCGCAAAATGTTCATTGGCTTCGATGAGATGATCCACAAACACCATGGGCTTTTGATGCGGGATAAACTGTACAGCATCCATCATTTCAGTTTTGTTCCAAAAATCAAACTAATATTGCTGCCGCCAAAGGCAAAAGAATTACTCATGACATACTCGATGGGCTGTTGCAGTGCTGCATTCAGCACATAGTTGGCTTCATCCAGCTCCGGATCGATACTGCCCGAGTGATGCAAAGGCAACCAGGATTGATCGGCTAAAACCTGCTGACAAATTACCGCTTCAATGGCACCAGCTGCACCCAGACAATGTCCGGTCTTATGTTTGCTGCTACTGATCGGCACCTCATAGGACTGAAATACCGTCTGTACCGCTTTAATTTCCATGGCATCATTTTGCGGGGTCGCTGTGCCGTGCATATTCAGGTAACCAATATCATTTGCGCTAATCCCAGCCATATCCAAGGCCTTTTGCATAGCCTCGGCAGCGCCTTTGCCTTCCGGATGCGGTGCGGAAATATGCCAGGCATCCATCGATTCACCGGCTGACATCAGCATTACCGGTGCAGTTTCTTTGGACAATAAAAACAGTCCCGCCGCTTCGCCAATATTGATGCCATCACGCTGTGCACCACAGGGCTGACACAGATCATTGGATAGACTTTCCAGACTATTAAATCCATTTAAGGTCAGCTGACATAAGGTATCTACACCACCGACCAATACCGCATCAGCCAGATCGGCATTAATCAAACGCTGTCCTGCTGCCATAGCTTTGGCGCTAGAAGAACAGGCGGTGGAAATAGTATAAGCCTGCCCTTCCCAGCCCAAATACAGTTGTAAGGCTTTGGCCAGACTGTCCATTTCCTGTTTGTAATGCTGAACGTCTACATCTGCCTGATTGAAAAAATATTGTTTCAGCAGTTTTTCATTATCGGCAATACCTGAGGTCGATGTGCCCAAAATGATTGCCAGACGTTTGCGATTAAACTGTGCGGTATATGCTTTCACATCCGCTTCAATTGACTTTAAAGCCGTCAAGGCAAAACGTAGATTGCGTGAATCTACATCCTGTAAAAAACCTGGAACAGTTTCAACTAAAGACTGTTGATATGCACCCACCCAGACCTGTTTTTCAGGAATAAATCCAGAAACCAAGCTCAAAGTATTTTGCGGTGTGGTCAGCGCCTGTTTGATCTGTTCAGCACTATTGCCGAGTGCAGATAAACCCACACTCAACTGGATGCCCACCGCAGGATGCTGTATGGTGATTTTATCGCCCATGATCATGCCTCTTATTCAGTGCTGTCCACATCTGTATTTGCTAAACCATCGTTGATGCGACTAATCACCATTTGATACGGCACCTGCAGATTATTCAGCTCAATCACATCATCCTGCTGCTGAATATTCAGTACATGCTGCTGGTTGATGAGTACTTTCTGGGTCTGAGCGGAATTTTCAATCCGGACATTCTGTTGCTGTAGCTGAGCAAAATTCGGATAAGTTGCATATAAAATATCGCGCACCACAAACTCGAATGGCAACAGCTTCATCTGTTCAATGCGCTGTTCGACATGCACCTTCTGACCATCAAAACTGAGCTTGAACAGTTGCTGTCCGGTCAGGGTCAACGCCAGCATCTCCAGCTTTTGACCTTGCTGCTGCTGATACAGCAAAAAGCTAAAGCTCTGCTCTTTCCACTGGATTTCTAACTGATCCTGACGCTGGTAATTTTGTGCAGCCCAAGTTGAAGTGCTTAAACCTTGTGCTTTGGGTAGCATGGATTGACATCCGCCACAAAGTAATACGGCACTAAGCATCGTCCCCATCCATTTCAGTTTCATGTTAAGCACCATTTACTTCTGTTTGCTGTAACCCCGGATCACGGCAATATTCAGCCAAGGTACTTAAACGCTTTTTGGCATTTTTATGAATCGGATTGGTGGTATCCCATGCATAGCCGGCAAGCAAGGATGATACCATCCGACGAATCTTTTCATCTTGCTGGGTGGAAAACACCACATCCTGAAATTCACCCGTATACCAAGATTCCACATAGGCGCGGAACACCTGGATACCTGCACGCAGCGGTTTTTCGTACTGTTCCATCCAGTTAACTGGCTGCCCTTGCAACACTTGATCCACTAAAGGAATCGCGAGACTTGAAGATTTCAGTGCAATGGTGACACCTGAGGAAAACACCGGATCAAGAAATTCACCGGCATTGCCCAATAATGCATAGTTATGGTCAGCCAAATGTTTCACATTGGCCGAATAGCCCACTAAGCTACGCACTGGCGTATCAAATTTGGCATTGCCTAATACCTGCGACAAGCTTTCGTCATCAGCCAGAATGCGTTTCAACAAGGCTTCGACATCATAATCAGCACTGCCATCAAAGCCATAGTGCTCAAAGAAGTTCTGCTCTGCCACCACACCAAAAGAGGAACGGCCATCGGCAAATGGAATCAGCCAGTACCAGGCGCGATGATCTTTGGCATGCACCGTAATCAGAATTTTTTCGCGATCAAAATCGGGATCATCCAAAATACCATCTTCAATATGGGTAAACACGGCACGACGTACCGGAAAATTGGATGGACTTTCCAAATCTAAGAACTTCGGTAAGATCCGGCCAAAACCGCTGGCATCGAGTAAAAATTTAGCCTGAATTTGATACACATTTTCCTGCTGGTCTTTTACGGTGAGTACCGGATGTTCAGGATTAACATCAACATCAATGACTTCATGCCCAAAACGAATTTCTGCGCCCTTTTTTTCTGCCTGTTGTGCCAGCAAATGGTCAAAGTTGGCACGGCGCACTTGCCAGGTGGTTCCCGGGCCTTCACTAAACTTCTGGGTAAAGTCATAAAAACTGCGCTGCTTGCCCCTTAAGAAGGCCGCACCATTTTTAAACTGAAAGGCAAACTCGCCCACATGCTCACGTACCGTATCCAGTAGCCCGGCTTCTTCCAGAAAAACCATCGATTGTGGCAGCAATGATTCACCAATTGAAAAACGTGGAAAATGTTGTTTTTCGATGATCGTGACCTGATAGCCCTTCTGGCGCAGCAATGCTGCTGCCGAACTCCCCGATGGCCCCGCGCCGATAATCAATACATCTGTGTGTTGCATGGTGCTCATTGCACTGTACCTTATAGTTTCTCAGCTCTTTGGCTGATATTGTTGAAGCACCACATGTTTGGCATCGGAAGATGTAAACAAGGTTGCGTAAATAAATGAAAAAATCACCCCAAGTAATACCGTCAAACCAAAGCAATGAATGGCATAGGTCTGGCTAAAGGATAATAACCCGAAACCCAATAAAGTTGACATCATACAAAGGAATAGCGCCATACCCACCACTTGTGGATGATCATGTCCGTGGCGGTAGAAAATGGCATAGTCCACCCCAATCCCGATAATCAGAAAGGTGCCCATAATACTGAATAAATTAATTTCTACACCCAGCCAGGCCTGAATCGCAAATGTGGTCATCAAGGCTAAGGTGACCGGCAATACCAAAGGCAAAATGGACTTGATGCCATAAATCAGACCCAAGCTGATCGCCAAGGTGATTAAGGCAGACACCAGTAACCATTGTGCCTGAATACGATGCTGTTGAAACAGTTCAGACATCTGATCGACTGGACGCAGTAATTGCACTTCTGGGCTATTCAGTTGCTCTAAAGCCTTCACATCATGCACATTTTGCAGCAGCACCAGTCGCTCGGTAGAACTCATTTGCAAAAATGCCAAGGGGTGCTGCTTCATTTCAACAGGACTGAGTAATGGCTGCTCGGAAAGTTTTTTCTGCCAAGCCAAGACCTGTGCCGGATTCAGTTGCAAGGCTGCTGCATGGTCCTGTAAGACACTGGCTGGAATGGCCTGCAAGAATTCAATATTTTGCTGCTGTTGCGCGAGTGATGGCAACCATTGTCCTAAAGCCTGAAAAGTGTCCAAGGCCTTTTTACTTTGCAACAGTTGCAGTTTTTGCAGCAATTGCTGTTCATTTCGTTCAAGCTCTGCGGTCGTTTTGCCATGCACCACAAAATATTCGCTGCTTTGCTGCTGCATAAAACGTTCACGGACGTACTGATCTTCCTGTTTCAGTTGTTGATCCATACTTTGCAAGTTACGAATATCATCATTGCTTTGCAGCCACATTAAGCTGCTGCCGGTGACTACAGCAATCACTGCAATTAAGCCGTAACGCAGACCTTTTTTGCTCTGGATGACCGCACGTGCTTTGCCAATAAAACTGAGGGTTCGAATTGCAGATTCCGCGTTTAAGGCCGGTAATCGTGGCAGCAATAAAACACTGGTGACCCATGCGGCCGCCAGACCGACCATGGAAAACACTGCAATCTGCTTAAAGCCCGGAAATGGGGTAAAGCTCAAGAAAATATACGCGACCAGAGTGGTCATTAAGCCCATAAACAGGCTCGGCAACAGCGGTTTGAGTACCGCAAAACCGTTGATCTGTCGATGCTGCGATTGCATCGCCATAAAGTAAAAAGAAAAATCCACGCAAACCCCGACCAGACTGGCACCAAATACCAAAGTCATCAGGTGAATTTCACCAAACACCCAATGGGTGATGGCAAAGGCCACCAGACATCCGGTTCCCACGGCAATCATTTCAGTCAGCATTGGGCGAACCGAGCGGAAGCCGAACAGTACCAAAAGGAAAATCCCGAGGGTAGAACCTACCCCAATAGTCGAAATTTCTTTTTCCGCCGAGGTGGTACCGAATTGGGCAAACAGCAAAGTACCAGTCCAATGCGGTTCAACCTGTATCTGTTTCAGCTTTGCATTGATCTGCTCAATCCATGCGGATGTTTTTTGCTGATAATCAATATTGTAAGGGCTGTTTTTGAGTTCCAGCACCACAAGTCGTGAAATGCCCTGCTCATCCCGGAGGGTGGCAAAGCCATCTTCCAAAGTAATATCCGCATTACGCTGTAAAGTGGATAAACCCATAACATAACGCGGAAATAACAGCAGTGGATCTTGTTGTAATAGCTCTGCCGTAACGGGCATGCCCGGACTCATGATTTGTAATAAACCCTGTTCAGTCAGGGAGGCATAATCTTGTTGTTCAAGCAGCTTTTGATCAACAACGGTCAGTAAACCTGCACGATGTTGATATAAAACCTGTGCAAACTGGTCACTATTTACCTGGACATTTAAGGGCTGCCACAAATCACTTTGTGCCACCTTTTGTTTAAAGGTGGTTGTGGCTTTAGCCAAGGCAGCATCATCTTTGGCATTCAGCACCACAAATACTTTGTCATTCAGCTGCTGACTGACATATTGTTGCGCCCGTTCCAACCGCGGATCATGATGGGCTTCCGGTAATAATGCAAAGATATTGGTTTGAATGTGAATATCTTTTTTCAGCCAAGCTGTACCCAGCGCAATCGCGATCACACTGAGCACAATCAGCCACAGCGCCGTAAATTTATTTTGCCAGTTGGAAAAGTGCATTTTCCTCAGCCGTTAAGGTTTGGGGTTGAGTGGTTTGCTGGCTAAAGCGAATGGTGGTGCTGTTGTTGCCTTTTTCCTGCAGCACAATACGATCGACATAACGCTGCCCTTGTGCATCGACACGGACAAACAATTTTTTAAATAAACTGCTTTTCGGGGTTAAAGTCACATTCCATTGCGCCGGGTTATAACTGGCCGAAACAACATTAAAGTTTTTGGCGATTGCGGCTTCATTACCCGACATCAGCTGCAAGAACATGGTCGCAACCGAACCATAAGGTGATTTATCAATTTCAATCTGGCTATAAGTACGCTGGGTTTTTTGCACCAGTTTACGCGGGGTCACAATCAGGTCGGCTTTGACTGGGGTGTGAATTTTCCAGATCACCCCTTCTGATTTGGAGAATAGCACCGTGCCTTTGGAAACAAAGGTTTTATTCATTGAAGCCAATTTTTTTTGCTGTTCAAAATTGGCACGCACTGTAGGAGTCGCGGAAAGCTGTCCAAAGATTTGTCTGAGCTGCGGATTTTGCGCATGCACCGCTTGCGGCAACATGAATGTGAGACACAGCAAACTCGCTAAAAATAGCCATCCTGCACGTTGTAGATTGATCAATGTCATCTGCTTTACTCCGATTTAAACTCAGACCAAGCGTTTAAACACTGCAATAAAATTTGTGGTGACTGGAAACACATTTCACGGTTTTCAATATGTACTGCCACTTGAGTGGTATAGCCTTTGGTCAGTCTTTTACCACTTTGGGCATCAAAAATTTGATATTCAATCTTTAGACGATTTTCCCATTCTTTTAAAATCGCGCGCACCCGGATTTTCTGTTGAAACAGGATGCCATGCGCATAACGCACATGACTTTCAATCACAGGCCATGCATAGCCGGAATCACGCATCTGCTTATAGTTATAATCAAACTGGTCCAGCAATTTGCAGCGTGCAATTTCAAAATATTTTAAATAATGTCCATGCCAAACCACGTCCATGGTATCCACATCATGAAATGGCACTTCAATCATCACATCGGCATGCATAGTCTGTTTCCTATCAGGTTTAGCGAACAAGTGCACTATTCAATAATTCTAAATTTTCCAGACGATCCACCAGCTGTTGCAATTCATGCTGTAATGGTCGGTCTTCTATCACGTAATCAAAAGTTTGTAATACCCAAACCTTAAATGTGCCGAGCACTTCGGACAATTGGCTATCCAGAGCTTTCAAATAGATGGCTTGTACACTGGCACAGCACAGTGCGGCAATCACCTGTTCGGTCAGCACAATCACCCGACTGGCATCACGCGCAGCAATGGTGCCCATACTCACTTTGTCCTGATTATGGCATTCGGTCGAGCGCGAGAAAATTGAAGCCGAAAGCGTCTGTTTCAACGCTTCCGCTGTCCATGCCGACACGCCAATCTGTACGGCTTTAAAACCATGATTCAGTGGTAAACGTTCTGCGGTCGCTCCGGTCAAATTATGCGGCAAACCATTATTCATTTTATAGTCCACCAGTTGCGCAAATTGACGATCCATTAAATCGGCAATATTGGCAATCATGATTTTCAGGCTATCCATGGCTTGGGCAATATGACCGCCATAGAAATGCCCCCCATGCAATACGCGTAAATTCACCGGATCAATCAGCGGATTGTCATTACTCGAATTCAGTTCATTTTCAATAAACTGGCGTAACCAGGGTTTCGAATCTTCAAATACACCAATGATATGCGGTGCGCAGCGCAAGGAATAACGGTCTTGCAAACGTGAACTCTGATGTTCGGTTTGTACTTCACTATTCAGCCAGTCACGCAGTTGTGCGGCAATATTTTGTTGCCCCGGATGCGGTTTTTGTGCAAATAGTACTTCATCGAAATGACTTGGATTACCTTCCAAAGCCAAAACATTCAGCGCGGTAATACAAGTACTGGCCAAACTGATCTGTTCCGCTTTTTTATAGTTGAGGCAGGCAATCGCGGTCATCACTGCGGTACCATTCATCAGTGCCAGACCCTCTTTAGGACGTAGCACCAAAGCCTGCATATTTTTTTCAGCATAAACGCGACTGATCGGAACAATCTGACCTTGAAAGTAAACATCACGCTCACCGACCAAAGCCCCCGCGATATAGGACAATGGCGTTAAATCACCACTGGCCCCGACTGAGCCTTCCGATGGAATCACCGGAATCACATTTTCATTCAGCATCCAGACCAGACGTTCTAGCAGCGCATGCGATACACCGGAATAACCACGAGCCAATGAACACAGACGGGTTACCACCACGGCACGTGCCGTGATTAAATCCAGATTCTGACCTAACCCACAGCCATGAAAACGAGATAAATGCAAAGGCAATTCATTGACCTGATGTGCAGGAATCTCGACCAGACATGAATCGCCATAACCGGTGGTCACACCATAAATCACGCCTTCATCCTGCAACAGCTGATCCAGAAAATCGGCACCGCGCTGAATTAACTCACGCCATTCAGCAGATGTAGGCAAAGCCACTGATTTTTCCTGACGTGCAACCGCCACCACATCTTCAATCGAAAGTGGCATTTCCCCAACAACTAACACTTGCATTATTGTTTGTTCCAGAAATTATAAAAATTAAACCATTGATATGGCGCACGAATACAGTGCTGCTCAAGTAATGCCACATATTGACGGGTGATCGCTTGCATCGCTTGCAGACGGTTATTTCGAGGAAAATTCAGTTTTTCAGCGATGGCATGAATATGCACTTCAAATTGATTTTCCACTCGATAACAAAACACCGCCAGCACCGGCACTTTCAGTAGACTGGCTAAAATCCAGGCCCCTTGCGGCCAGTTGGCTTCTTCACCTAAAAATGAAATCGGCTGTACCCGATCTGACTGCACCGGCACACGATCTGCCGCGACAATGACCCACTCCCCCTGATCGAGTTTTTCTTGTAGGATCATTGCGGTTTCAATACCCAGCTCATCCACCGAAACCAGATTGACGTCGGCATGATCATTCAGTTTTTTGAGGAACTGGTTAAATTTGGTGGCATGCTTTTGATAGACCAAGACATTAATTTTTTGTGAATGTTCCGACTTGACTGCCCTCAGCAACTCAATATTGCCAAAATGCGACACCACAATTACCGCGCCTTTTTGATAATGCTCGCGGAAATGTTCATGTCCATGTAAAACCAGTTGCTGCTCGGGGATTTTACCCAGCCAGCCCTCAATTTTATCCAGAATACATTCACCAAACTGCATGAAATGCTGATAGCTATCCGCCAGACTGGGCGTATGCAGAAATGGCGAATGGCTGCCTGCAAAATGGTGTAACCGAGTCAAATATTGCAGCGAAGCCTGACGTGCGACAGTCGCAAACAGCCAGTACCACAAAATAATAAAATACATCAATACCCGGCATAACCAACGGCCACCCAGACGGTAAAACGCCAGCACCAGACTTAAAGAGGTCATGCCGCCACGTTCCTTAATCTCATTCCACTGGATTTGCTTCAGCTCAGTCACGCCATCAACCTTTTACTTTCTTTGACAGCAATTTAGGCAGACGCAGCAGCATGCCGCCGAACAAGTGCAAATGTGCCTGACTTATACCAATATTGTCACGCCATACCTTGAAATGCGAAATGCCATCTTCGGGGTAAACCACTTTGGTCGGCACGTTGATAAAAGGCACCTCTGCCCATTTTAAACGCACCAAAATTTCACTGTCAAAACCCATACGCGGCTGAAATTTTGCAGAATCCAGCACCTGAATGGTACTAGCCAGCGGATAAACCCGGAAGCCGCACATGCTGTCCTTAATCTCAAAAGACAGGCTATTAATCCACACCCAAATGTGGGTAGCATAACGGCCATAAAGGCGTTTTTTCGGAACCGATTCATCAAATATAGGCTGACCGATGACCATTGCATCCGGATGTTGCTGAGAGATTTGCAGGAATTTTGCCACATCCTGCCAGTCATGCTGACCGTCAGAATCGAGCTGTAAGGCATGACTAAAACCCAGGGTATGTGCATGGCGCAACCCTGTAATCACAGCCTGCCCTTTCCCCTGGTTATGGTCATGTTCAACCAGTTCGACCCATGAATTTTCTGCTGCAATCTCATGTAAAAGTGCTGTACACGCGGCATCACTGCCATCATTCACCAGAATAATAGGCATCTGAAACTGTTCCAAATGGATTACCAAAGCTTCAATATGATGAGGATGGTTATAAACCGGAATGACAAAACATTGCTGCATCTACATTTACCTTTAAATCGGATCGTTTTGTGTATGAAATAACAAGCGTCCAGAGGCCAAGGTCTGCTCTGCATGACTTAATACAAAACTGACTTTATGCAGTTTTCTCGACAATTTCAGTTGCAGCACCATATAAGGTTGAATTAAATCCTGAAATTTGAGCTGTTCAAAACCGTTGCACCATTCAAGCTCTGCCCAAGTCTGACGGGCAAAATGTTGAATAAATCCAATCTGTCCTACACCCGGAAAAATTGGATAATCTGGAAAGTGCCCTTTAAAGCATTCCAGTTCTGGAGAAAACTCGAGGCGATAGAGCACCTGATCTGATTCATTCTGTTGCTGCAACACAATAGGCAATAACATAGGCTGAAATAAGGATTTCATGTATTGTTTATTCAGCTTAGATTGGGCATTTTGCGGTAATTGTGTCAAAAATCGCCATTGTCTTGGAATGGCGATGCTTTCCAGCTTTGAATTTAACTGCACTTTAATTGCGGCTACACATTGTGCTTTGTTGCTGCTTTTCAGCTGTTGTCTGGTCTGCTCAGACAAAACCGCCACACAGACTAAAATCTGACGATGTTCCCGTTCCAGAATCAACACATGGCACTGGACAATCTCATCTAGCTCGACAATTTTCTGTTCAATGGCATCCAGACTTAAGCGTTTTTCTTCCAGTTTGACAATACGGTCTAGTCGTCCCAGCAAAAGGAATGGACTTTTGGAATTTACTGCATCAATCATTTCAACTTTATCGCCAGTGAAAATCCAGTCTTCACTAAAAGCATGATTGCTTCTAACTTGCAGTTCCTGTTGCTCGCCGGCCTGAATATCAACATTGGCAAAAGGTGCCCACAAGGCATCATCTTGCTTTCGATGTGCAATCCCGCCAGTTTCGGAGCTGCCAAACACTTCGGTAATCGGCCGGCTCACATAAGGACGTATTCCCGACTCTAATTTTCCACCTGAGGAATAAACCGTCAGACAATCTTGCAACAAGACATCCAGAGTCCAGCGTTTTAATAAGGCCGGACTGGAAATCACATAATTCTGAAGCTTTAAGGCGGTTAATTTTTTTTGGATGTCCGCGACATCTTCAGGAAAAGCCAGCTGGGTCTGATAAAAACAGCGACCGCTTGCCAGTGGCCATAACAACTTAAACAACAAGCCATAAATATGCTGATGACTGACGGTTGCAATCGCAATCGACTGCTCAGGCAAATGAAAACTGGCATCCAGTCCCTGCACTTCATTAAGTAATTGACGCAAGGTACGCGGGATTTTCTTCGGCTGACCGGTAGAGCCGGAAGTATAAAAATAGATTTTCGCCTGATGCAAAAAGGCATCATCCAGATTCAGTTCAATATTTTGATTTTGTGCTAATGATACTGACTGACGTTGCAAGAAATAAATGTTCTGTTCCGCGAGTTCTTTCTCTAAATCACTGACCCGATTGGGGGGCAAAAGTACCTGTTTTTTGGCCAACAGTGCAGCAAACAGCAGCACTAGGAACTGATAACTGTCAGGTTCCCACAAAGCCCAACTTTGCTGTGAAAGTGACTCAATTGCATGACTTTGTTGGATCACGTCCTGCCAGAAATCCTGAAAACGGATTTGGTTTAAATCAGGCTGAATACACAGCGCTTTCAGTGAATGAAGATGACTCTGAAAATGACACAACATAACAATCCGTTTTTATTCCTGAATTTGGTTTAAGCGCTGCTGTCGCTTACGCAAGATAAATTCGCCCAGTAATAATAACCCCATCAGTAGATAGGAAATAAAACCGTTATACAGCACCCAAATCTGCATTGGAGCAAACAGGACGGTCGCCAAGGCAACAAGGGCATTCAGCACAAAAAAAATGCACCAGACGATGGTGACTTTACGGGTCCAGATCACCCCGGTTTCAGGTAAGTCCGGTTCTGCCAGACGGGCAAAACGCTCAATCATGGAAGGCGGTTTAACTAAAGTCGAGGCAAAAATCATACACGCCCCGACACTCATAAACACCGGATACATTTTCAGCCAGGCATGATCTTTTAAAATCAGGCTTAAGCTGCCACATAAAATCGCAAATCCGGTTAAAGGCCACAGTAAGGCACTGCCCTTGCTGAACAGACGCAATAATCCTAGGATAATCAGCAGACTGCTGACCCAGATATATTGACCATGCGCTAAACTATAGCCCACTAAAAAGGGATAGAGAATCAGTCCGACTGCCACTATCCCTTTCAAGATCAATTTCATGCAGCAGACATATTCTGAATAACAGTCACCACGTCTTGAACCGTGCGAACATTTTTAAAATCTTCTGGATTGACCTGTTTGCCGGTCAATTCTTTAATTTTGACCACTAGATCAATCGCATCAATACTGTCTACATCCAAATCATTCGCCAAATTCGCATCCAGCTGAACATCTTCAGGTGTAATTTCGAACAGATCTTCCATCCATTCTCTTAATTTTTCAAGTACTTGTTCCTGAGTTAACATTACAACCTCTTACGCCTTTTGCTGTGCTTCAACCAAAGCCACCAGGCTTTGAATTGATTTAAAATGTTGCTTGGTTTCTGCTGATTCGGCATTCAAGTGAATGTTGTAACGTTTTTTCAGCGCCAAACCAAGTTCCAAGGCATCAATGGAATCTAGACCTAAGCCATCACCAAATAAAGGTGCTTCAGTTTCAATATCTTCTATGCTGATGTCCTCAAGGGCCAGAACATCAATAATCATTTGCTTTAATTCATCAGCAAGATTGCTCATTTTTTAGATAACTCTTGGTTAAAAATTTGGTGTAATTGATGATTCAGATGACGTACATTTTTCGGATTCACCGTTACATCATCGAGTAGATCATCGACTTGAATGGCATCCAGAACCTTCACATGAATATGAAACGGCTGTGAAGGAACGTGATACCATTTTTCATTTTTGGTTAAAGTTGAAGGTGTACAGGTAATCAGCACCGGACGAATCGGCACATTGGCACGAATCGCAATGTTCGCCGCACCGCGCTGAAACTCATTTAACAGTTCACCTTTTGCGGTACGTGTCCCTTCCGGAAAAATCAGTAACGAAGCTGACTGATCCTGCTGTAATTTTTCCACACAGTCATGAATAAACTGTTCAGAACCGGCATTTAAAATATAGCCGGCATTTTGCACCGGACCTTTGGTAAACGGATTGGACCATAGTGTATGTTTCACCACACAGTTGGCCTGTTCCATTAAACCAATCAGCACCACGACATCCACCAAAGTTGGATGGTTGGCAATCACCAGTTCCTGCCTACTGTGCTGTAATTTTTTCAGACCTTCAATGTCATAGGTCATAATTCCAAGTTTTACCATCATTTCGGTAAAGCCCTTGAAACTATGTTTAATCACTTTTTGCGTACGTTGCTGACGCAAGCTCGGATTCTGGGTCGACAGATTGACCAACGGTGCAACAACTCCACCAATCGCCACACCACCAATTCCAAAACTGGCGAAACTAAAACCCGTTGCGCCAATACGCCATAAATAATTGGCTTTTTGCTTAATTTGAGCTGCTTTTAACATTTTTGCCATGCCTGAGTTTGAGAATGCTCAAGACTCTGTTCAAATTGCTGCCAAAAATCATAAAAATTTTGCGCATCCAGATATTTATGGCGATGATGTGTTAATACGTTTATATCCAGTTGTAGGTTTGGCGCCTCTAAACTAATCACTGCGGACATGGCAAAACCATTAAAGGGTTGAAATTCTTTATAAATCGCAGGTAAAGCTTCATCGTAATACACCACCAGCACTCGTGCATTGGGTCGTGCTGTGTTTTTTAGCCAAGCATAAGCTTCAATCAGGGCTTCGCTCCAAGATGCTGCCAGACTGGTCGACGGCGTGGCATTCTGACATAAAATCGAATACAAGCCGGCAATCGCATTATGCACCGAAGTTGAAAACTGCGTTGGAGATGGCGTTTGATCTTGCAGCACATCGGCCAGAATTTTCAAAGTTTTATGTTCATCACCATATTGCGATGCCCAGACAATATAGTCCACCGATTCTGCATTCAACGATTGAATCGCGCTATTTAAAGCCAATTTTGCAATTCCGGATAAGCGTCTACGCTGCATGGCAGGAATCTGTGCTAAGGCGGGAACGGTTTCGTCGGCACGACTCATATATAGGGGGGATACATTTATTTGAATCATTGCCGAAATTTTCCATACCCTAGAATGTAGTTTAGCTCGAGGCTATTTTATTCGCGGGATTATAGCATTTGTCATAAAAATTACACAAAAAATATCCTGTATACTTTCAACAATATAAGCCTATTACATTGATTTAATTATATGTTTTAGATCTAACTTGTACAGTCATTATGGCGTGCATAAAAAAACCAGCGACAAAAGTTGCTGGTTTTTCACTGAAAGCTTAAATGTTGGGTTTAATTACCCTGTACCAAACGTCGTGCGCTAATAATTCCCGGTTGTTGCTCTAAACGTGCCAACAAACGTGATAACTGTGCCAGGCCTTTCACTTCAATTAACAACTTCATATTGGCAATACCATCTGTTTCTGAAATGGTATTCACCTGACGAATATTAATTTGATCCGAAAAAATCACTTGAGTTAAGTCTTTTAGCAGACCACGACGGTCGTAGGCCTCCACTACAATCTGTACGCTTTGACCCCGGGTCGGTTGCATTTCCCAATCAGCTTCAACCGCACGTTCAGGTTCTTGAGAAATCATCCGGATATAATCAGAGCATGCAACTTTATGGATGCTTACACCACGGTTCAACGTGATATATCCACCAATTGATTCCCCATGTACGGGTTGGCAGCATTGTGCAATATGCAGTTCTACGTTGTCCAAACCGTCAATTAAAATGCCATGTGCAGACAAAGTATGACTGGCACGTGGATTCAATGTCGGCTTGAGTACCAATTCAGGTTCATCTTGACCGATGTGCATATGGCGGTTGACCTGATTGATCAAGGCATGCAGACTAATATCGCCATTGACCAAACCAATCAGAATATCTTCACCCAGCTTGACATTAAAGTGATTGCAATAATCACTTAAATCAATACTTTTTGGGTGAATCGCTAAACGTACAAGTTCTTTATTCAGAATTTCACGGCCAACTTCCAGGTTTTTACTGCGATCTTGCTGTCTAAACCAATGCCGCAATTTATCTCGCGCCCGGGACGTCTTGATATAACCCAGCGAGTTTACCAACCAGTCACGATTCGGATCACGATCTTTTTTGGTTAAGATTTCAACCTGTTCACCAGTTTTCAAGGTATAGGTTAAAGGTACATAGCGCTGGTTTACCCGCGCTGCATAACACTTGTTCCCCACCTCGGTGTGAACATGATAGGCGAAGTCTAAAACGGTTGAACCGCGCGGTAACTCTTTAATGTCCCCATCACGGCTAAATACATAAATCTTTTCAAAACCTTCGAAATCTTGAACTTGTTCGAAACTTTCGGAATCATCATCTGATTTATGTGCGCTGGCATCATTACGTTCTTGATAATGCTCAAGTACTGCACGCAAGGAATGTAAGCGATGGTTAAAAGAGTGGTCGGTATTTTTTGCACCTTCTTTATAATTGAAGTGCGAACAAACCCCAAGCTCTGCCTCGTTATGCATATCTTTGGTACGGATTTGCACTTCAAGTGACTTGTTCTCTGCAATGACTGCAGTGTGTAATGAACGATAGCCATTGGCTTTAGGATTGGTAATGTAATCATCAAACTGGTGCGGAATATGACGCCAGATCTGATGCACAATCCCCAAGGAGTGATAGCACTCAGGTACGTTCTTGACCAATACCCGAACCGCTCGAATATCATAAAGCTGATCGAAACTCAGGTTTTTACTTTTCATTTTTCGATAAATCGAATAAATGTGTTTTACCCTTCCGGTAATATCTGCTTCGATATCATAGCTTGCCAGTTCATTTTTCAGTTTATCAATGACAAACTGAATATATTGCTCACGCTCTAAACGTTTTTCATTCAGTAAGGTTGCAATTTCTTTATAGCGCTCTGGGGCCAAATAACGAAACGCTAAATCTTCAAGTTCCCATTTAAGTTGGGCAATCCCTAAACGATGCGCCAAAGGTGAGTAAATGGTCAGAATTTCTCGCGCAACACGCTCTTGACGTTCACGTGATGCTTGAGTCAGTTCTCGCAAAGCATAGGTACGCTCTGCGAGTTTGATCAATACCACCCGAACATCTTCGGTCACAGAAATCAGCATTTTATAAATGCCGCTTAAATGCTCTCTTTGATTGTTATTAAAATGGTCTTCTAGACGTTTGTTCTTTTCAATCAGTTCAGAAAGCTTACCCATCGCCAAGGTCCCTTGGACCAGACTATGCACTTGCTCGCCAAAATGTTCCCGAACTTCTTCAAGCGTCATGACACCTTCACGCACACTTCGGTACAGCATTGCGGCGGACAAAGTGTCTTCATCCACATGTAAATGCGCCAAAATATCCGCCATCTCAATACCGGTATAAAAGGTATTGGAGCGATGATTAACAGTGGTTTGCAACTCTTTATGTAAAGTTAGATGAGCAACTTCTTCGAGTTGTTTAAGCGCTGCATCATCTAATATGCCACGAACCCGATCTAGCCATTCAGCCAAATCATGTCGAGCTTGTTCGGCATGCTCTACAGTCGCTTCCTCGGACAGCTCATTGAGACGTCCAGGAAGTTGTTCACGTACTGTGACCATACCCTTCTCCTACCTCTTTACTTATCATATTCTAAATCGTTTATTTCTTTATCTTTTTCGAATAAGGCAATAGATTCGACATGTCCCGTATGAGTAAACATATCCATCACCCCCGCCTTTTTTAATCGATAGCCATATTTCACCAACATACCGGCATCACGTGCCAAGGTTGCAGGATTACATGACACATAAACGATTCTTTTTGCACCAAATTTAGGTACATAATGCATTATTTCCTCTGCACCAGAACGCGGAGGGTCTATCAATAATGCATCAAATCCCTGTTTTGCCCAAGAATGATGTGAAAAATCTTTTGTTAAATCTTGTGAATGAAAATGTACGTGACTGATCGCATTATTTTTGGCATTTTCTGCACCACGTTGAACCATTTCTTCACTTCCTTCGACAGCTATGACTTGACCTGTTTCACCGACACAACGAGCCAGCGGTAATGAGAAATTACCTAGACCACAAAATAAGTCTAGAACACGCTCACCTTGCTGCAATTGAAGCAAATCACATGCCAGCTTCACCATTTGCGGATTAATGGTTGAATTCACCTGAGTAAAATCGAGCGGATTGAAGTCAAATTTCACATCAAATTCATCCAGTGCATAATGCAAACGCATCGCCGCGTTCGGATCATCCACACGCTGCAAACTGTCTGAACTGGCGGGTTGTAAATACAATTGCCACTGCTTGTTTAACGTAAACTGTTTTAATTGGTTGACATCATCTGTTGATAATTTTTCAGTATGACGAACCACCAGTGCAATATCTTCATCACCCATGGCCAATTCTATATGACCAATGGCTGCTTTGGCTGTTAGACTTTCGAGTAACTTTCTTAAGTCACGAATAGAGCCAAATTCACGATCCAGCACCAGACAGCGGTCAATCGAAATCAGTTTATTACTTTGACGCTCACGGAACCCCACCACCAGTTTGTCTTTACTTGGAATATAACGTACTCCAATCCGGGCTTTACGACGGTAGTCTTCACGTTGTGAACGTAATGGCTCTAACCATTGTTCAGGCTGGATTCCGGCAAAATGTTCTAAATGTGACTTTAAAACATCCTGTTTTAAGCGAATTTGTTCATCTTGCTGAATGTGCTGCATATTGCAACCGCCACACACGGTAAAGTGGGGACATTTCGGTTCAATACGTATGGCAGCAGGTGCGCTTAACAGCTCAATGCTGTCCGCTTCTTCTAAACGTTTTACCACATTGGTAATTTGTGCTTTAACAGTTTCACCAGGTAAAGCGTAGCTGATAAATACCTTTTTACCCTGTTTGTCACTTGGGTGATCCGGATGTGTTCCATAGTGCGCTATCCCCCGTCCTTCGTGTGAAAGTGACTCAACCTGAAAAGTGTAAATCGGATGTTGAGCTGGACGTGGCTTGGTTCTATGTTTCATGAATACCTAGAGTGTGGGAGATAAAAAGTCTGCAGCTGTAAATTCAGTACGCTGTGAGGTTTCACGCCATACTGCTAAAAAATCTGCATGTTGCGGTTGAGTCGATAAAAATTCGATGGTGCGCTGAACTGCCTCACGATAATCATTGAGCGAAAGCTGACCTTTTAACAAGGACCAGCGCAGATAAATCAGCCAGGTATTCAGCACGTCACCTTCGCAATAACTGGTGAGCTTTTGCCATTCTTGCTGTCGTACATATTCAGGTACATGATAGGCGCCATCACCACGCTTTCCTGGATACCCCAGTAAATGTGCCACATCATCTAACTTTTGAAATTGACGACCATTGAACATCGCAATCACATCCATCAAATCGACATGACGATGATGATAACGATTCTGGTAGTTATTATAGCGCTTTTGCTGATTAATTTCGCCCTGATCGAATAAAGCAGGCGCAGACAAGCCATGATACATGGCCCGAAACAGGATCACCGGCAAATCAAATTGTGAGCCATTCCAACTAACTAAGGTGGGATGACGCTTGTCAAAAATCGAGAGGAATTTCTTTAAAATTTCTGCTTCAGTATGCTGCTCTCGACTAAACGAGAACATTTTGATGCCACCTTGCGCATCAATCCATAGACCAGAAATACAGACAATCTCATGCAAGGCCAAACGCTGAAAATCCATGCCCGACTCTTGGCGCCGCAATTTAATCAACGCCTGTTCCAGATCTGCTTCTGGCAAATCCAGACCATACAAATGCGCTCCCGATTTTAAATCGGTCAAGGTTTCTATATCGAAAATTAAAACAGGTAAGCGCATCTTAACTCACAAAAATTGAGATTTATTCAGGATCTTTTACAGAGAATAAACCTGTAGAAAGATAACGGTCACCACGGTCACAGATGATACATACAATCACCGCGCCCGGATTTTCTTCAGCCAGCTTGATTGAGGCCCAAACTGCACCACCTGATGAAGTTCCGGCACTGATGCCTTCTTTGCGCGCCAATTGCCGTGCCATTTTTTCCGCTTCAATTTGCGGAATATCCATAATCCGGTCAACGCGTTTCGGATCAAAAATGGTGGGAAGATATTCTTGTGGCCAACGACGAATACCTGCAATATTTGAACCTTCAGAAGGTTGTAAACCGACAATTTGAATATCCTGATTTTGTTCTTTTAGATATTTGGAAATCCCCATAATCGTCCCGGTGGTTCCCATGGAACTGACGAAATGGGTAATTTTACCGCCTGTCTGTTGCCAGATTTCTGGACCGGTGGTGAGGTAATGTGCTTCGACATTGTCCGGGTTACCAAACTGGTTCAATACCAATCCCCTACCATCTTTTTCCATTTGCAGCGCCATATCACGCGCCTCTTCCATGCTTGAAGATTCAATCAGTTCAGCGCCATAAGCACGCATCGCATCTTTGCGTTCCTGACTTGAACCTGTTGGCATAATGAGTTTCATTTTATAGCCACGCATTGCAGCAACCATAGCCAAGGCAATACCTGTATTTCCGCTTGTCGCCTCAATCAGTGTATCACCCGGTTTAATTTGACCACGTTTTTCAGCTTGCATAATCATGTTATACGCTGGACGGTCTTTTACCGAACCTGCAGGATTATTTCCTTCAAGTTTAGCCAATACTGTTGCTTGAGTGTGACTTGCTAGACGTTGCAAACGCACCAGAGGGGTTTTTCCTACGTAGTGGTCTAACAAAAATTCGTCTGCTTGAAAATCAGGGGTGGTATTACTCATTATTTGCACCTATATCGAGGTGAGTCTATTGTATGAAAAAATGCTCCGCGCTGCACCCATTTAACAGGCTTTTTATTGAAAGTGATTAAAGCACAGTCAGTTTTAAATAAAGCGTGCTAATATTCCGTGCATAGAAAATAAACTGCTTTAACCATGTCAAATATCAATAAAAAGTTATTTAAACGTCTACACTTAAATCATGCTTATGGACAACTCATTGCACTGATTTTTGTGCCGATTATGATTTTGGCATGTGTCGGGGCTGTGCTGGTTTTGTCTGAGACCTCCAATGCATCGCGTGCACAGCAACGCCAAATGGCAATTGCCATTATGACCCGTTATCAGCTCACCTCCGAAGCAGCAATCGACTTATTAAGCAATTATCCATGGCAGTATGATCAAGCCCGTAATGCCATGCAGGTCATGCTGAATGAAAAATATTTAATTCGCGCAGCTATTATTGATAATAAAGGCAGAAACCGCTTAAGCATCGGTTTTCAGGATCAGGAGCCTTGGCCGAAGATTAATTCTAAAGCCTCTTTCGTCGGCCCTATTCTGCATCATGATAATAATATTTATTCACTAAAAATTAATGAGCATACTGAAGCGCCTGCACGGTTGGTGATTGAACTGGACAACCAACCCCTTGAAATTGCGCGTTATCGAGTCATGGTGGTGCTGATTGCGACAGGCTTACTGACTTTATTGCTACTTTTATTGTGCCTGAATTTCTATTCGCGTCGCTGGATTGCACCGATGTACGAAATTCGCATGCAATTGCAACGTCTGAATGCCGATACTCTTGATCAACACATGGTGATTAACAGTACCGGTGAATTGCGTCTGTTGCAGCGCGATATTGCCAATGTGGTCAAACGGCTGCACTTTAGCTTTTTAGAACTTAAAGAACATACCGAACAAACGGAAGATGATTTACGCCGTACCTTAGACACCTTAGAAGTTCAGAACATTACTTATCGTCAGGCACGTGACCAGGCGATTTCAGCCAACCAGTCCAAATCGGTATTCCTGGCCAATATCAGTCATGAATTGCGCACACCGTTAAACAGTATTGATGGCTTTATTCATTTATTGCTGCGTCAAGGCAATTTGAGCAATGAACAAAACCTTTATCTGCAAACCATTCGCAAATCATCTGCCCATCTTCTGGCCCTGATTAATGATGTACTGGATTTCTCGAAAATTGATGCCGGCAAGCTGGAACTGGAAACCGCACCTTTTGATCTGGAAGAAGCCATTTTCGATGTGATGGACATGCTCTCTCCGCTCGCGGCTCAAAAGCATATCGATATGGCTTTTTATTATGCAGATAATATTCCAACGCAAGTGATTGGCGATGCATTACGCTTTAAACAGATTCTCACCAACCTGATTTCCAACGCGATTAAATTTACCCCGGACGGCGAAATCATTGTCCGTGCCCGTATGGAGCACGACGATATTGGACAATGCCTGTTGCACTTTAGCGTACAGGACAGCGGGATTGGTCTCAGTGGTACTGACCGTAAAAAACTGTTTGAATCCTTCTCGCAAGGTGATGCTTCGGTGACCCGTCAATTTGGCGGCACGGGGCTCGGTTTGGCCATCTCCAAACAGCTGGTGCATTTAATGCAAGGTCAAATTGGCTTTGAAGACAACCAGGAACGTGCACCGACTGAAAAAGGTTCCACATTCTGGTTTAGCGCCAGGTTCGCTGTAAATGACGACATTGAGATTGTTCATCCGCACTTTAATAACATGCAGGTGGTGTCTTATTTGGCCCATCCCGCGACTGCCAATATCTTGCGTCATTATCTGGAAAATTATGATGTGCATCACGTTGAAACCAGCTCGATTCTGGATCTGTTCAGCCAGCTCAATCAGTTCTCGGAAAGTGATGAAAACACCTGGCTGATTGTCGATCATAGTGGTGATGGCGAAGCCTTGCTGAAAGAAATTCGTAATCGTTACCACGGCAATATTGCGGTGTACGGTTATCAGATGTCGCTGGATCCGAACATGCTGAATGAATATCGCGCGCGGCCGCTGTATCAGCCTTTAAGCCGTAGCGCCTTAATCCAGCTGTTAAGCAATCAACCGATTTTCGATCAGGATGTGCATGAAGAATTTAATGGTCAAGGTCTGCATGTCCTCGCTGTTGATGATCACTTGCCGAACCTGATTGTTTTAGAAGCCCTGTTGGGTGAGCTCAACGTCAAGACCAGCAAGGCCTTAAGCGGCCAGGAAGCACTGGAAATCATTCAGGAACGGATAGAAAAAAACCTGCCTGCATTTGATGTCATATTTATGGATATCCAGATGCCAGTAATGTCAGGAGTAGATACCACACGTGCCATCCGTTCGCTGGAATCGACTTTAGAAAACCATAAACGTCTGCCGATTATTGCCCTGACAGCACATGCCCTGACCGATGAGAAACACAAATTGTTGCAGGTAGGAATGGATGATTACGTCACCAAACCGATTCAGATGGATCAGATCATTCAAATTTTGACCCAGTTGACTTCAGAAAATTTTAAAAAGCCCAAAACTGTCGATAAAGCTATCCTGATTGAAGCCCTTGATCCAAACATTTTAGACTGGCAACAAAGCTTACAGCTGGCAGCCAATAAAGAAGATCTGGCGATCGATCTACTTCAAATGCTGGTCGACAGCTTCCCTACAGAACTGAGTGAAATGCAGCAGTTGATTGAAATGGAAGATTTCCCGCAACTTGAACACGTGCTGCATCGTTTATATGGTGCCACCCGCTATGTCGGTGCACCTGATCTGCAAGAAGCAAGCGGAAAATTTGAGCAATTTGTTTCCTCGTTACGTAAAGAACGCCGTAAAGCCGATGAAACTTTTATTCAGGAAACCTTAAAACGCTTTGATGAATTACAGTCAGTCATTCAGCAAGTCGAACAAGCATCGCATCAAATTTTGAACAAACAAAATACTTAACGCAGGCTAGGCGGCATTTCAAAAGTCATGTCTATCTGCAGATGTGACTCTTGTGTCATGTATCGTGACATGTATCAGAGAAATGCCCGTGTTATGCTCAAAACAATCGAAAAAATCAGGTCTATACCCATGGCGCTACTTCGCATCGAAAAAAATAATGGTATCGCAACTGTTTCTTTAAACCGCCCAGAAAAACGCAATGCCATGAACTTTGCTTTGTTACGTGAACTGTTAACTGCTGCCAATCAAATTAAAAAAGACCGCTCAATTCGCTGTGTCATTTTAACCGGCGAAGCGCATGTATTTAGTGCCGGGATTGACCTTGCCGATTTGAACGCCCCTAAAAATACCGCTCATGCGGCTTGGGAACTGATCAAACCGGGGCAAAGTCTATTCCAGAAAGCTTTTCTGATTTGGCAGGAACTGCCTGTTCCAGTCATTGCAGCACTTGAGGGTTATTGTCTCGGTGCCGGAATGCAATTGGCACTGGCTGCGGATATCCGGGTTGCCCATCCAAATACCAAAATGTCGATTATGGAAAGCCGTTGGGGACTGGTGCCAGACATGGGACTGACCCGATCCATTAAAGGCATTATTAATGTTGACCTAGCCAAAGAGTTGACTTTGACCGGACGTATTTTCGATGCAAATTATGCCAAGGAAATTGGTCTGGTAACGCATTTGGATGAATCGCCAATTAGCAAAGCCCAGGCCCTTGCAGAAGAAATGTTGCAACGTTCTCCTGATGCATTGACTGCAGCCAAACGCGTACTCGATGCCATGCAACATGCACCGAAAAAATCTCTACGCCTAGAGAAAATCTGGCAACTGAAATTACTGTTAGGTAAAAACAGTAAACTGGCCCGTAAAAAAGACAAAAACCCTGAAGTTCAGTTTTTACCGCGCCAATATAAGTAAAATATTCAAATAACAGGATTTTGCAGAGAAAAACATATGAGTTTTGATCGTAATACAAAAATTGCATTTTTAGGTATGGGACTGATGGGCAGCCGTATGGCAACCCGACTGATTCAAGCTGGTTTTGAAGTCGCTGTCTGGAACCGCACAGCATCCGCCTGTGATGTGCTGATTGATATGGGTGCGACTGCGTTAGACTTGCAAGACATTGCAAAATATCCTGTTATTTTGACCTGCTTAGCCGATGATGTAGCAGTACAAGGGGTCTATGATCAGATTCAGAACCAGTTATCTGCTGGACAAGTGATTGTGGATTTCTCAAGTTTATCTGTGGATCAAACCAAGACTTTGGCAGAGCAGGCCCAAACTCGCCAAATCCAGTGGATTGATTCCCCGGTCTCGGGTGGGACTGCGGGCGCTGAACAGGGAACCTTGGTGATTTTTGCCGGCGGTGACCTGCAAACTATCCAGAATTTATCGCTGATTTATAATGTACTTTCCCAGCGTGTCACCCGTATGGGCGAAACTGGAACCGGGCAAGCCACCAAAATTTGCAATCAACTGATTGTTGCAGCCAACAGCACCTTAATTGCTGAAGCAGTAGCTTTAGCGGCGAAAGCCGGTGTCGATACCACTTTACTTGCCCCTGCACTTGCCGGTGGTTTTGCCGACTCGAAGCCTTTTCAGATTTTAACTCCACGTATGGCGACGCATACTTTTGAGCCGGTGCAATGGAAAGTTCAAACTTTATCCAAGGACTTAAATAATGCTGTGCAGCTTGCTGAACAATTCAGTTTAAATATTCCTGTTGCAAAACAGGCACTATCACAATTGAAAACCCATCAGACTAAAGGTTATGCTGAAGCGGATCTTGCCACTGTGATTCAACTGGTTGAATCTTGAAGCAACTCATTTTCTAACGCGTAGGAGCAAGGCATGATTAAGCTAGCGGTAAATTTATCGATGATTTTTACTGAAGTGCCGCTGATTGAGCGCTTTGCTCTAGCGCGTGCACAGGGTTTTCAGCATGTGGAAATTCAGTTTCCCTATGAACTCAGCATTGAACAAATTCAAACCCAGCTGACCCTTCATGACCTCACACTTTGCCTGATCAACGTACCAGCGGGTGATTTAATGCGAGGTGGCAATGGTCTTGCGGGCGTGCCGGGAATGGAACTCGAGTTTCATCGTGGTCTAGAACAGGCCATTCAATATGCCAAGGCGTTGAATATCCCGAGTATCAACATTCTAGCTGGCAAACAACCTCTTGATGCAGACCTGTTGCCTTGTTTAAACACATTAGCGAAAAATTTGAAACTTGCCTGTTCAATGCTGTCGGACTATCAGATTCAACCGGTGTTAGAGATGATCAATGGCACTGATATGCCGCGCTTTTTGGTCCAGAATATTGCTCAAGCACAAGACATACTTGAAGCTGTGCAGCACCCTGCGCTAAAAATGCAATTTGACTGCTACCACATGGCGATGATGGGTGAACAAGTATTTGAAGAGTTAAAAGAAAATATTCACAATATTGGTCATATTCAATTTGCCGACTGTCCGGGACGTCACGAACCCGATACTGCTCAAATTAATTTCGCAGAAATTTTTCAATGGATTAATCAAAGCAGCTATACGGGCTACACCGCTGCGGAGTATCGACCTCAGGCACACTCCCAGCATTCTTTTGCATGGAAAGATAAATATTTTGTAAAACATCCGCAAAGTTAAATCATCAACGTATTTGAAATTCGGCACTAAAACCGCTATATTACACGATGAGTTATTGTCCGGAAATAAAACCCTTTATGAATTTAGAACCATCGCCCAGCGCTTCTAATTCTCTCGATCTCGCAATGAATTCTCAAGCTAAAGATGTACAAGCTTGCTTGAAAGTTGTACATGAAGCCCTATTAGATGTAAAAGCAAAAGATATTCTTGAACTTAATGTTGGCGCTATTAGCAATGTAGCAGACTATATGGTCATTGCTAGCGGCACATCATCCCGTCACATTAAAGCCCTCGCAGATAATGTTGCTGAAGAAGCACGTAAAGCGGGTTTCCGCCCGATCGGTGTTGAAGGTGAACGTGATGCGGAATGGATCTTAATCGATCTCGGTTTTGTGGTTGTTCACGTGATGCTTCCAACAGCGCGTAAATTTTACGACCTTGAAAGCTTATGGCGTGCTACTCCAGAATCTGCTTAAAGCAACAAAAAGCGACCACAAGGTCGCTTTTTTATTTCTTAACCGTACATCATTAGACCAATTGTTGGCACACTCTCCTTCCTGAGTGGCTCACAACTGTCCTGATTATTCTAGGTCAACGCCTAAGCTCATCGGGAAACGCTAAGAAGCGATAGCGAGGCCTCCAATGGAAGCGCCTTGTGAAATATGCTCGCTACTTCTTCCCGAGCGCAGCGGCCATAAGTGGGCCGACTTGCTGGTCAGTTAAAACAGGAAATACCTCCATGGCAAGAAGGTCATTCCACTTCAGCGGCTCCTGCTGTATCAACAATGCATCATCCGCTTCAGCAACGGCAAAGCCAGATTGCTGTGCTACAGCAAACCATCTTCCCAGCATTTTTACGCCTTCAGGCGGTTTCCTCCCGCCGTCAGAAAGTGCTCTATTGCTGCATTACGATTCGGCGGTTCGGTTCTCCACTTGACAATAAACAACACATAAGTCACCTCTTTTCAAATGATTGACACACCTGACTTATGACCATGCGGGAGTACGGCGAATTCTCACACCCAATTACAGCCATACACCAGTCGTGCCATACAACCATTTTGCCAGCTTCTACTCTTTTTTGATTATATTCTGACAAATGTAATACTTTAAACTTGGTCTTTTTGAATCAAACATTCGGTTATTCAGAATAACTTTTCGACATTTTAGGTTCTGAGTTACCTTAAAATAAAAAACCACCCTAAGGTGGTTTTTATTGCGATATAAATGCGAGGTTTAGTGACCGCCACCATTAATTGCTTTGGTCATGTCTTCTACCACTTTCTTGGCATCACCAAAAATCATCATGGTCTTCTCGTTATAGAACAAGTCATTGTCCAGACCTGCATAACCCGTTGCCATAGAACGCTTGATCACCATAATGGTACGCGCCTTATGCGCTTCCAAAATTGGCATACCGTAAATTGGTGAAGTTGGATCATCTTTTGCTGCAGGATTCACCACGTCATTTGCTCCAATTACCAGAACCACATCCGTTGCAGGGAAATCAGTGTTGATTTCGTCCATTTCCAAGATGTCATCATAGGCAACATCAGCTTCTGCAAGAAGGACGTTCATATGACCGGGCATACGACCCGCTACCGGGTGAATCGCAAAACGGACTTTTACGCCTTGTTCTTTCAGGATTTCACACAGTTCTTTCACAGCATTCTGTGCACGACCTTGCGCCATACCATACCCTGGTACAATCACAACGCTGTCGGCATTCGACATCAAGAAGCCGGCATCATCTGCTGAACCTGAACGGTGATTACGCTGAACTTTTTCACCATTGTCTACTGCTGCAACTGCTGTACCGCCCATTGCACCACCAAACAAAACGTTGATGATCGAACGGTTCATCGCTTTACACATAATGTAAGACAGAATCGCACCAGATGAACCGACGAGCGACCCTGCAACGATCAGCATATTGTTCTCTAAAGTGAAACCAATACCTGCTGCCGCCCAACCCGAGAACGAGTTCAACAGCGATACCACAACTGGCATATCACCGCCACCGACCGGTGCAATCCATACCCAACCGAATACCAGCGCCAGAGCAGTCATTGCCCAGAACGCCTGCATGTTGCCTGTTGAGAAGAACACAAAGCCAGACGCTAACATCGCCAGGAAAATAAGCGCCTGTACCGGTTTAACCCATGCACCTGAAATGGTTTTTGCCCATTTTTTCGCAGCCAATTTGCCATAGGCAAATACAGAGGCTGTAAAAGTAATCGCGCCCACAAAGCAACCCACAAACAATTCAAATAAATGAACTTTGCTCATGTGTACATGCTGAACACCAGCCGCATCTAGAGCAGTCTGATTTTGAGCTAACAATGCTGTCAGCTGGTTATTATGCAAAATGGCAGCAATCGCAATTAAAACTGCAGCCAAACCGACCAAGGAGTGCATCAGCGCAACAGTTTCAGGCATCTGTGTCATCGGGACAGTACGTGCACGTGCAATACCCACTACACCACCCAGTACCATTGCACCGATAATCATCCAGACCACCGGATGCTCGGCAACAAAGAATGTCGTGATTACAGCAATCGCCATCGCGATCATGCCGTAACGGTTACCCTGAATAGCCGTTTTCGGACCAGACAAACCACGAAGTGTTAAGATAAAAAGAACGGCGCCTACCAAGTAGAACCAATCCGCATAGTCTCGAATAAATTCCATTTATGAACCCTCTTTCTTCTTTTGCTTCGGCTTAAACATCTCAAGCATACGTGCAGTCACGGCAAAGCCACCGAAAATATTGATACTTGCCAAGAACACAGCGATCGCACCCAAAATGCTGACAATGTTCACGCTCTGGAAAGCCACGTTTGCGTCTACGCCGATCACCGGCAAACCCACAGTCTGGATCATCGCACCGACCACAATAATGGAAGACAGTGCATTGGTGACAGCCATAAGTGGCGTGTGTAAAGCGGGTGTCACGCCCCAAACTACGTAGTAACCTACGAAGATGGCAAGGACGAAAATTGTAATCGTTTCAACCATGATCTATCTCCTTAACCACGCTTTAACAGCACTTGGCCGCCATGAGCGACGAGTAGCGCTTTTTGAATTTCTTCTTCTGGATTAATGACAAAGTTTTTGTCTTGATCAAAAAGAGTTTCCAGGAAATTAAAGACATTGCGTGCATAAAGTGCTGAAGCTTCAGTCGCAACTGTTGCCGGGATATTTGGAATACCCAAAATGGTCACGCCATTATCGGTTACGACATTTTCACCGCACTTAGAACCTTCAACGTTACCGCCCGATTCCACTGCCATATCCAGAATGATTGAACCCGGTTTCATTTTGGCAACCGTTTCAGATTTGATTAAACGCGGTGCATCACGGCCTGGTAACAGTGCAGTGGTAATCACGATATCCGCATTAGAAACGGCTTTGTCGACAATTGCGGCTTGGTCTTTGATGTATTGCTCACCCGGCATCCAGCCATAACCATTTTTAGCCGCATCCGCAGCTTTCTGCTTTTCTTCGTCAGACATTGGCACGTCTAACCATTTACCGCCTAAAGACTCCACCTGATCGCGAGCTGTTGGACGTAAATCTGTTGCTTCAACCACAGCACCCAAGCGCTTTGCAGTTGCAATTGCTTGTAGACCGGCAACACCTACCCCCATGATGACTACACGGGCAGGTTTAACCGTACCTGCAGCAGTCATCAGCATTGGGAACATGCGCTGGTATTCAGCAGCCGCCAAAAGTACCGATTTATAGCCGGCCAGGTTGGCTTGCGAAGACAATACATCCATGTTTTGTGCGCGGGAAAGCGTACGAGGTAAAAGCTCTAATGCAAATGCAGACACCTGCGCCGATGCAAATTGGTCAAGTTCAGTATTGCGGTATGGGTCAAACATCGCAATAACTGCAGTATTTGGAGCAAGTTTTTGAATTTCGTCACCTTTAGGAGCACGAACTTTCAAAATAATTTGACTGCCGGTATAAGCATTATCGGTAATTTTGGCACCGACTTGTTCATATGCACTGTCAATATAAGCGGCTTTAACACCCGCTCTACGTTCAATGACCACTGTATGACCAGCACTGATCAACTTCTTTACTGTTTCTGGTGTTGCAGCCACACGACTTTCACCGATAACAGTTTCGGTTGGGATTCCGATCTGCATGAGCCTTCCTCAAGCTAATTTTTCTTAAGTAAACATTGCAGTTAGCAATGTTTCCCCCTAGATGCATTTTTGTTGAATTTTTGGATTCTAATTGAACTTTTTTAAATTACCACCCAATATTTATTTAATAAATACCCATATTTTGAACTGGTAATTCATAAAAATAATTATACGATATCGCATTTCTTGGTTCCGCCTTGATTAAAAATTTCTTTTATCCACCGAATTGCCATTGCAATACTTTCTTAATTCTTATATTTAAATGCGGATTATGATTTTTTAGGCTTGCTTAAAAAATATGCATTGATCATTCTGACAATTTACGCTTTTATGATAAATAAAACGCTACCTTAAAGATGCTCTTATTTTGGGATAAAACAGCCTATTTCAGCGCTACTTTTAATAAGGTTGGCTAAAATGACAATGATATACAGACTGATTGAGCAGAAAATCTGCCTGTTTTTAAAAGATCATTTCTAAAAATAAGCTGCAAACTAAATCGTATCTCATCTCTATTGTTTTCAATTTCAATTGTTATTTTTATCAATCAAGTCTTACTTGCCATAAGTCTAATAAGATCAAAAAAATAGTTGAATTTTTTTTGCGCACCATTTCGCTTGATGATGATTTAATCGTATTTTTACATAAATGACTATTTTGTGCGCCATTTTGGGGCAAGAAACAAATATTCATCCCTATATTGCTATTTTTACTGATTAAAATCATCAACTTTAGCATTTTATGATTTTTCTACGGTACATTTAACCTATTCATCTGATCGTTGAAAAAGAGATTCATGGAACTAAGTTCAGCTTTTATTTTATCGCTCCTTTGTTGAAATAAATTAAACCCAATAAAAAAGGATTCATTCCAAATTAGAATCTTAGCCATCATATTTTTGCATTTCACCTTGCTTAGCAAAAACTTTATAATTCACGGTTCTACACTTTCTCTTTCATACTTAAAGCACTTCCCAAGTAGGTAAAATGAAACTAAGTCTAACAAGAACACAATTAGGTTCCTTGTTCGCTGTTTGTGCTGCTTTTTTATTTAGCACCAAAGCTATTTTTATTAAACAGACCTATGCACTCTCCCCGCTGGTCGATGGCACCGTTCTCATGGCTCTCAGAATGGCCAGTGCGCTGCCTTTCTTCCTTCTGATTTGCTGGTTAAGTCGACATCAGAGTAAAAACCTGAGCAGTAAAGACTGGGGTTTATTGATCCTTGCAGGCTTGATCGGTTATTACCTTGCTAGCTGGCTGGATTTTGTCGGGCTGATGTATATCAGTGCCTCACTGGAACGGATTATTTTATTTTTATATCCCACGATGACGGTTCTGGCTTCAAGCATCATCTATAAACAACGCTTAAGCTTTAAAAGTCTTTTTGCGATTTTGCTCAGCTATGGTGGAACAGTCATCGTAATGCTACAAGAACAAAGTAATGTTCCGCATCAAAGCAATTTCTGGCTGGGTGCAAGTTTAGTGTTTGCCAGTGCTGTGGCATTCGCAAGCTATTTATTATTAACACCGCGCCTGATTCAGAAATTCGGTTCATGGAACTTTACCGGCCTTGCACTGAGCATTGCCTGTATTGGCACCCTCACCCATTATGTAATTGCCATTCCTAATCCAATTGGCTTACTTGCACAGTTACCCAGTTCCGTAATTTGGTATGGCGTTGGACTGGGCTTTATGGTCACGGTTTTACCTACGGTATTGTTGATGCAGAGTATTGAGCGTTTAGGTGCTTCACAATCTGCGATGATTGCATCCATTGGTCCTATTCTGACCATTATTTTGGCAACTCTTTTCTTGGGTGAAAAAATGAATGCGATTCAGTGGTTCGGCTGTGCTTTGAATATTGTCGGTGTAATGATGATTACCTTATCGAAAAAGAAACTCGCCCATTAAACCTCTTCATCAAAATACTGTGAAGAGGGCAATTTTAAGAATTTCTAGGGAGATATTTATAGTCTCTCCCCAAAATAACAATTTTGAATTCAGTAAATGAATAGCCAGGCAAATATCCGTCTTTACCTTTTTGTCTGCTAATTCCTGTCTCAGGTCTTGCTATACTGGTTCGGCTCACTGAAAAGGAGCAACCGCGAACCGTCGGTAAAACATTAAGCAAAGGATTTTTATGAACACTTCTCTCGACATTAGCCAAGATAAATCTTTGCTATGGTTGATGGCTATTGCTTGTGGTTTATGTGCGGGGGCAAACTATTACTGCCAGCCTTTGATTTCCTCCATCCAGCAGTATTATCAGGTTCCTGAATCTCAAGTGGCACTGACTGTCACCTTTGCCCAGATTTCCTATGCATTGGGTTTACTGTTTATTGTACCTTTGGGCGACATGCTCAATAAAAGCAAACTTATTCCCTTTCTTATGCTGGGTGCAGCCGTAGGCTTATTTATTTGTGCCAGTGCTGTGAATCTGCCAATGCTCTGGATTGGAACCATTATTGCGGGACTTTTTTCTGTGGCTGCCCAAATCCTGATTCCCTTGGCCACCATGGCGGTGAAGCCGGAAAAAACCGGAGAAGTAGTCGGCTTCCTGATGAGTGGTTTGCTGGTCGGTATTCTGCTCTCGACCAGTATTGCAGGATTATTGTCCGACCTGTTTCACTGGAAAATGATCTATGTCGTCAGTGGCATTGCCATGCTGGGCTTAAGTTTCTATTTAAAAGGTAAATTACCGAGTCTGCCGCGTTTGAAAATAAGCTATGCGGCGATTTTTAAATCCATGGCGATATTATTAAAACAGGAACCACGCTTGGTGTTGCGCTCGCTTACAGGAGCCTGTGCTTTTGCCGCTATGAGTATGCTGTTCTCTACCATTGCTCTGCTGCTCACCCAAAAACCCTTTCAGCTTTCTGATGTCATGGTCGGTCTGGTCACGCTGGTCGGGGTGTTTGGCGCGCTTTCTACGCAGATAATTGGTAAATGGGCAGACCGTGGTCATATCAAAACGCTGAGCTGGATCGGCTGTTCTATTCTGATCGGTAGCTGGCTATTTCTTTATTTTGGTGCGGTATCTTTACTCAGTTATATTCTAGGCTACGGGCTGATTAATTTGGGCTTGGCAATCACGCATAGCTGTAATCAGAATGTGATTTTCCGCTTACGCCCGGATGCTAAATCCCGGGTCAATTCCCTTTATATGACTTTGTATTTTATTGGCGGTGCCTGTGGTTCTGCGCTCGGTGTTTATACATGGCATCATGGTGGATGGAGCATGACCTGTATCGCAGGACTGGGTTTGGTAATCGGTTCCGCCCTGTTTGCTTTACTTGATATGCATTATCACGCTAGAACACAGGTGCTCTAACTAAAAAAGCCTCTAACTGAAGAAGCGGTTTGACTTCATTGTGAATTAGACTTTCCATCAAGAAACTTGCACCATAGGATAAAACGGTTTGCCTAAATCTAAGGTTTGGGCATTTTCCAGCAAGACTAATATAAATACCGGTAAAAATGCCGCCAAAATATTACAGGCATCTTGAAGTTGTTTACGGTTCACAGAACTATTATAAGTCACTCCGCCATGGATCATTTGATTGCGCAAGGTGTACAGACGATTAAAAATTACGAATAAAATATCGACCGAAGCTTTTTCTTGTAATGCTCTATGCACCTTCTTCTTTTCCTGCTCAAAATCTTCTTTCCAGGTGACTTGACTAATTTTTTGATTTTGAAAATCCCAAAATCCTTGATACCCATAAGGATTCTCTAATAGCAGCCGAATCGGCTGACTAAACTTATCCCAAAGAATATTATAAATTTTAGATTCCTGATCTTTTTGGCAAATGAGATACAAAAAATGTCGTAATGATTGCTTGTCCTGGGTAATGGTGACATCCTGCGCATAAATGGCATTGAACGCGATCCAGAGGCTTATAAATTTAAGGTCAAGATCACTATCGAGTTCGACAGATTTTTTGAACCAACTTAAGCCACGATGAATTCTGAGATTGAAGTAATCAGAATGCTCGGCTTTTTTACTTTTAAAGATTTCTTCCAAAAGCATCATTTTAAATTCTCATACTTTATTATTCTTCTCATTAAACATACTCAATTTTATAATATTTACAATATAAAGAATTGCTTATACAGTCATTTTTTATCGAATAATCAATAGCCTAAAATGTTGATTATTTTTAGCTCCCGATCCAGTGTTGTTGCTTTGATCAGAAAGCACGTATAATCCGCGCTTCGGTTTTTTCTTCGTTACAGGTTCATGCCATGACTGCTCTCCGATCTTTACAGCCTCGCATTTCGGTCGCGCCGATGATGGATTGGACCACCCGTGACTACCGTTTTTTTGCCCGCCTTTTTAATCCAAATATTATTATGTACACTGAAATGGTAACCACTGGTGCCATTCTATTTGGTGATGCGGCGCGTCATTTGGACTACAACAACGAAGAACACCCGATTGTGTTGCAACTTGGTGGCTCGAATCCGAAAGACCTGGCAACCTGTACTAAAATGGCGCAAGACTGGGGCTACGATGAAGTCAACCTGAATGTCGGCTGCCCAAGTGACCGCGTACAAAACAATAAAATTGGCGCATGTTTAATGGCAGAACCGGACTTGGTCGCGGACTGTATTGCTGAAATGCGTAATGCCGTGGATATTCCTGTTACCGTAAAACACCGGATTGGGATTGATGACATGCAGTCCTATGAAGAAATGCTGCATTTTGTCGATACTGTGTCTAAAACCGGCTGTGACAACTTTATTGTGCATGCACGTATTGCCCTGCTGCAAGGCTTATCGCCTAAAGAAAACCGCGATGTTCCACCTTTACGTTATGCAGACGTTTACCGTTTAAAACAGGAACGTCCAAACCTGCTGATTGAAATTAACGGCGGTGTCAAAACCCTGGCAGAAACCCAAGCACATTTAAAACATGTTGATGGCGTGATGATTGGTCGTGAAGCCTATCACAACCCTTATCTTTTGGCTGAACTGGGACAAGTGTGGAACCTTGAAGCCCCTGACCGTTTCGATATTATGGCGCAGATGATGCCGTATATTGCTAAACGTATGCAAGAAGGTGCACCGCTTTCCATTATTACCCGTCACATTCTAGGTTTATTCCAAAACCTGCCGGGTGCGCGAAAATGGCGTCAGGCTTTAAGTGGCGGTAATGCCAAGACCCTGAAAGATGTAGAGACAGCTTTAATTAATATTCAGGAAGCGATGCAGCGTACTGAAGAATATGTGAGAGAACATCAGGACTCTTTAGCTTCAAGCTAATTAACATGTTCAATCATGATCAGCAATGCCAGCCCACTTGAAGTGGACTGGCATTTTTTTGAATTTGATTTTTCCGCTGTCTTTATATTCTGCTGACTAAGAAAGACATCTGACACAGCTTGCTATGACAATTAGTGAAAAACTGCGGGCTTAATCTAAATTTTCACCATTCATGTCTTTGAACGGTGAAGGTCCGTAAAATTAGTGCTGATTATAAACAGCATGCCCATGATCTTTAACCGCAGCAATTTTTTTACCTTGCACTTTGGCCTGATCTAATTGACCCGCTTGAACCAGCAATCTGGTTTTATCAATCTCTGTCAGCAATTGATCATATAAAGCATCTGAGGTCGGCACTTTTACATCATTGTTTTTTAATTTCATTTGTTTTGCATCTAAAGCTGCAGCTTTCATAAGATTCAGCGCTTTCAGGGCATCAGTCTGATTTTCTGCCTGGTTAAACATTTTAAAGTTTTTTGCAAGCGTATCCATATTCTGTTCAAGCTTGCCGGCAAAACTGAAGCTGCTGAATGACAAAGCGAATGCCAGCATTACTGGGGTTAAGGTTTTTTTAATCATGTAGATGTCCTTTGAAAGTTCCATTTAAAAACTGTGATTATTCTTTTTGCTATTTAATTGGTCTGGTCGCTATTTAATCGGTGTCTAAATCTGAATTTTTAAGCCTTAAACATAGTTTAATTTGCATAAAAAATGCAACGGATTCGCTGCATTTTAATCTATAAACTCAACTTTTTTAAACTGGTTCTATTTCATGATGCAATGCATCATGAATTGCTTCCACCAGTTGCTGCGCAATTTCCTGTTTTGAGGCTTTTTCCAGATCACGCTTCTGCATGTGATACTGCTCGGCAAAGAACACCATCATGGCATTTTCATCAGAGGCAAAACCAATATCAGGTCGTGATACATCATTACAGGCAATCATGTCGAGTTTTTTCGCCACCAGTTTACCGGCTGCATATTCTTCGACATTGCGGGTTTCAGCTGCAAACCCCACCATAAATGGACGCTTTTGTTGCTGAGCAATGGTCGCGACAATATCTGGGTTTTTAATTAACGAGATATTTAGCTCATCACCGGTTTTTTTAATTTTATGTTCGGCAACTTCGGCCACTCGGTAGTCCGCAACCGCTGCTGTCGCAATAAAGATATCGCAACCTTCATCCAGCATTTGCATGCTGATCTCAAGCATTTTAACCGCAGATGAGACATTAATACGGCGTACCCCATTTGGCGTATCCAGACTCACAGGACCAGCAATCAGAGTGACTTTGGCACCGGCTGCATAACAGGCAGCAGCCAAGGCAAAGCCCATTTTTCCGGTACTGTGGTTGGAAATATAACGTACCGGATCCATCGCTTCACGGGTCGGACCTGCAGTAATCACCACATGTTTACCGGCCAGCATGCCAAATTTTTCTGCAATGGCACGTTGTGCTCTATGGAAATACTGAGTCACTTGTCGTGCCAGATCTTCCGGCTCCGGCATACGCCCCAAACCCACATCGCCACAAGCTTGTGAACCAGCATCTGGCATAATCACATGCACACCATCTTCAACCAACGTATTTAAATTACGCTGCGTGGCTTTTGCGGCCCACATTTGTTGATTCATCGCGGGTGCCACCCAAACCGGTGCCTTGGTTGCCAAATATAGAGTACTTAATAAATCATCCGCTAGACCGGCAGCAAATTTCGCTAAAGTATTGCAACTTGCCGGTGCAACCAATAATAAATCGGCCCAGCGTGCCAGTTCAATATGCCCCATTCCAGCTTCCGCTTCGGGGTTGAGTAATTCAGTATGGACTGGATTCCCAGACAAAGCCTGAAAGGTGAGCGGAGTGACAAATGCTTGCGCACCGTGGGTCATGACTACCCTGACATTAAAGCCGGCATCTTTTAATCGACGAACCAAAATAGCACTTTTATAGGCTGCAATGCCGCCTGTTACCGCTAAAACAATATTTTTATTGGGAATTACACTTAGGTCGAAGCTCACAAACAGGCTACCTTTGCTGTTGCAGTGGCGCTCACAATAGCATTAAATAAACGCAGACCCAAGGTAGCCCTTCGTTCTAATTACTCTCACTAAGAATAAAAAAGTCTAAAAAATGAATTCATCGATTAAACATTGGCCAGAACAAGAACGTCCACGCGAACGACTGCTTCGACAAGGTGCGCCCAGTTTGTCAGATGCCGAACTACTCGCCATCTTTTTACGTTCTGGTTCCAAGCAGCATTCAGCAGTTGAACTTTCCCGGCTGCTATTGCAGCATTTCGGCGGACTTAATCCGATTTTTGATGCCAGCCTTCAGGATTTAGGCCAGTTTCATGGTATTGGCGACAGCAAATATGCTCAACTGATGGCTGTTAAAGAATTGGGACGGCGTTATATTGGTCAACATTTAAAACAGGAAAAAATTGAACTAAGTAACTCAAAAACACTTTTGGATTTTTTGAAATTTGAATTGCTCGGTGAAACTCAAGAAGTTTTTGCAGTGCTTTGCCTAGATGTACATTTAAGAAAAATAAGCTTTAAAAAAATGTTCTATGGGTCAATAAACTCATGTGAAATTTCAATTAATCAGTTGCTGCGCCATGCCATTAATCAACATGCCAGTAGTATTGTGATTGCTCATAACCATCCCTTTGGTAGGCCACATGCATCGAAGGCTGATATTGAACTCACTCAGCGTATTTTAACGGCTTGTGATTTATTAGAAATCAAGCTGATTGACCATTGTATTGTTTCTCCAGAAGGGAGTTATTCTTTTGCTGAACATGGGCTTATTCTGCTCCAATAATAAATGTAACAAATGTTGACAAAAACCCTGCTAACATTGAAGATCAATGAAAGTTTTGACGATACCAATAACATGATTGTGCGTGACCAACCTAGTATATTTAGGCTGTTATTTTCTTGGCGTGGAACTATTCTTCCCAAGGTTTTGCCGCCTTTAGGCGTGGTCATGCTGATCTCGGGTGTAATTGGTGGATTATCTTATATCGGATATTTTCATTTTCCAGAATTACCGTTGGTGGGTTTTACCCTTATTGGGGTAGTGCTGTCGATTTTTCTGGGTTTTAAAAATACCGCCTGTTATGACCGTTGGTGGGAAGCACGTAAACTGTGGGGTATGCTGATTGCCAATGCCCGGCATTTTGACCGTGACTGCCGTATGCTGAGTCAAGGTCGCCGTGAACGTGTGATCCAGCACGTCATTGTATTTGCCAATGTGCTGCGTGACCGTTTACGTCATCAAACGGCGAACCCGATGGAATTGGTAGAAACCAGTGGTATGAGCCAGCACGCTGTAACTCAGCTCTATCAACAAGCCAATGCGCCACAATACACCTTAAGTTTGATTCAATGGGAATTGATGCAAGCCCTTAAAGAAGGTGAAATTTCCGATATTATTTATATGCAAATGAACCAGCACGTGGCTGAACTGAGTTTAGTTCAAACAGGTTGCGACCGTATTGCGACCACTCCTCTGCCGTTTGCCTACTCGGTTTTACTGAACCGTACCGTTTATTTTTTCTGTTTTATGCTGCCCTTTAGCTTAGGCTCAACCCTAGGGTTAGCGACCCCGTTAATGGTGGGTATTTTGGCGTATACCTTTTTAGGCTTAGATGCCTTAAGTTCAGAAATTGAAGAACCGTTTGGTACGCAAAGTAATGACTTACCATTAGATTCAATGGTGCGCACCATTGAAATTGAACTGTTGGGAACTTTGGGGAAACCGACCCCACCGCCAATTCAGGCGCAGGATCATAATTTACTTTAATTGATTACCTCTCCTTTACGAAGCTGTGCTTCTCAACTCCTGAAAGGAGAGGGAACTCCTTCTCTTGCGCCATATATGGCTCAGTGAGAAGGTTGGGATGAAGGAATGACTAAACAAAACTCTCCCAAATCCCGACTTGCCCCTCTTTGAGTCTCGGAATATTACCCAATCGAATCCATGGCATATGATCGCCATGAAAATCGCTGCCGACAGATACCTTTAAATTAAATTCCTCAATCATGCGATCAACCATCTGCCGGGTAGATGCAGGCTCAATCGCTGGAGGAAGTTCAACGGCGTCTCCACCAAACCGGGCAAATATTTCAATCAAATAACGAATATTTGTGGCGGATAAATCATATTTGGTTGGGTGTGCCAAGATGGCATAACCTTGGCTTGCATGAATCACCTGAATGGTTTCTTCTAACCCCAAGCCATCAAATTTTACGTAGGCTTTTTTGCCTTCTTTAATATATTTATCAAAAGCCTGTTGTGGACGATTCACAATCTTTTTTTCAACTAGGGTTTTGGCAATATGCGTACGCGTAATCCGGTCTGCAATACCCTCTACCTTGGCAATGACATCGGCATAAATATCCTGACCAATCAGCGGAATCAGCAAATCACAAATTTGTTTGGCGCGAATGGCTCGAATCTGTTTTTGTTGTTCGAGTAAGACCTGCAAAGGCTCTGGATTTTGCATATTCAAGGCGACAATATGTACACCGTAACTTTTTTGAGTTGCCGGTCGTGACCATTGACTGGAGATTTCTACACCTGAAATAATATTCAATGGTAAATTCAAAGCAACTTTTTCAGCTAACTTTAAGCCATCCATAGTATCGTGGTCAGTCAGCGCAAGGGTATGAATACCTTTTTCAACGGCTGCATGCACAAGTTGTTCTGGAGACAAAGTTCCATCAGAAATATTACTGTGTGTATGTAAATCTACGCCTTGCATCACTTATACTACGTCATTTATTTGATCAGATTTAGATACTCTAACATGAAAGCACTTTTAGACTTTGTGCCACTCATTATTTTCTTTTATTTATATAAAACCGTTGACCCTAAAGATACTGAGCATCCCCTGCTTCAATTGATTGGTTCTGCAGGCGGTATAGATAACAATAATATTTTGGTTGCAACCACCGGCCTGATTATTTCCATGCTTGTGGTATATGGGGCTTTGTTTTTTATACAGAAATTTCGTTTAGACAAACAACAGTGGATTGTATTGTTTATGACGGTGATTTTTGGCGGTGTGACTTTAATGCTCAGCGATGATTTCTATATTCGTTTGAAAGCGGTTCTTCTAAATATTGTCTTCGCAGGCGCATTTTTACTTTCACCTTATTTTATGAAAGACAAGAAACCGCTGATTCAACGTTTATTTGGGCCTATCTTCAATTTAACGGAACAAGGCTGGAAAAATTTAAATTTTGCCTGGGCAGGAATGTTCATATTCATGTCCTGCTTACATATTTTCTTCGCTTTTTTATTTTTAGGTGGAAAATATTGGGGTGAATTCACTGCATTTGGTGACATGATTGTGATGTTTTCCTTTATCATTATTCAGTTTATTGTCTTGCGCAAATATTTTAAGTCGCCTGAAGAATAATTTAGGTCAACTGATCGAGAAAGAATATGCCTTTATTCGTCGTAAGCTGTACAGATAACGAAGGTACAGTAGAAAAACGTCTTGCTACACGCCCACAACATCTTGAACGTCTGCAAAAATTAAATGATGAAGGTCGCTTAATTGTGGCCGGTGCCATGCCAAAAGACCCGACCAATCCACAAGCAGGTTTTTATGGCAGTACCATTATTGTTGACTTTGAATCGCGTGAAGCGCTTGATGCATGGCTACAAGAAGAGCCTTTCTTAAAAGAAGGCGTATATAGTCATATTGATGTGAAACCTTTTAATAAAGCTTTCCCTCAAGGATAAAATCATGCGCGTTGTTGTTTCAAGCTTATTGGGTTTGTCTTTAATCTGTTCTACGGTATCGGCGGTTGAACTGGCTCCTGCTACGCCTGTACCTGCGGCTCAAGCCACGACAGTAACACCGCCTCCACAGACTCTGCCCGCCAGTAAACCCGGTACTGTTCCTGCAGGTGCTACCAGCATGAATCCAAATGGTCTACCCCAAGAAGCCAAGCCTTTAACGGCGGAACAACTGGCAAAAAATAAAGCCTTGCAGGATGCCAAAGTTAAAGCCTTGGTTAAAGATCAAGAAACACGCTTGCAACAACTGGAAAAAGCCAACTTAGAGGCGTTATCGCAAAATCAGGAGCTACAATTGAAAAATGATAGCTTGGGGGTTCAAGTTCAAGTTTTACAAAGTGAACGTAGCGCACAAATGTTTTTATATGGTGCTGCGACCATTGCGTTAGGTGTCTTGCTCGGTTTCCTGATTGCAAGTTATGTCTATACCAAACGTCGTCGTCAGTGGTAAAACATCCCTTTCTCTTTTTGTTTTAAAGGTTGCTTAGGTTTTGTCGAGTGCAATTCAAACTGCTGATCTTGATTGGCAATGTGTGGATGGGATTGATATTCCTGTCTCCAAAAAATTTGGGGACATCTATTTTTCTAGAGACAATGGATTACTCGAAACACAACACGTCTTTCTGAATGGTAATGATCTCGCCACACGTTTGGCAAAGCTGCAGGATTTTGAATATTTTTGCGTAGGTGAAACCGGTTTTGGTACCGCTTTAAACGCTTTAGCCTTATGGCAGATGTGGCAACAATTGCGCCCGCAGAACCGAAGTCATCTGCACTTGATCAGCGTGGAAAAATTCCCACTTAACAAGACTGATTTTATTCGCGCGCTCAATGTCTGGCCGGAACTGCAACCTCTGGCCGAGCAGCTGATCGAGCAATATCCACTGCCTATTGCCGGCTGTCACCGACTAAACTTTCCTGACGATCGTTTTTCCATTGATCTATGGCTCGGTGATGCCAATGATGTCTTGCCGGTCATTGTTAAAACCAAAGCTGTAGATGCCTGGTTTTTAGATGGTTTTGCACCTTCTTGCAATCCTGATCTCTGGCAAGAACATGTTTTGAGCCATATTATCCGGCTTTCTAATTATGGAACCACTTTTGCCTCCTTTAGTGTTGCGGGTGTTTTAAAGCGGGGCTTAAGCGAGCATGGAATTACGATTTCTCTGCCACCAGGTTTTAAGCATAAGCGTCAAATGCTCACAGCAATCTGGAACCCTCCACAAGCTCAAGATCAACCCCTCCTTCAGTCAACAATCGCAAAGACCGAACAATCCGAATTAATCAATTCAGCTTCAGCATTTGAACGACGCAGAATTGCAATTATAGGCGCAGGAATAGCCGGTTTAAGCTGTGCCTTCGCCTTTGCCAAGCGCGGCCATCAAATCGTCATTTACGACCAATCTGAGCCACTTGCGGGAGCATCGGGTAATCCACTGGCCTTGCTCAACCCCAAATTAGGCCGTATTGAGCAAAGTGCAGAGCATCTGGTCACCCTGGCATGGCAATATGCGATTCCGCATTATCAAAACTTCAAAGCTTTTCGTCCGATTCAGGTCAGTCAATTGGCGCTTAACCAAGACGATGATTTACTTGAACTTGCAGAGCAATATCCAAATGGAGTGTTTGCGGAAAAAGCCAATCAAAGTGATCTTAAAACTGAGTTTCCGAGCCTAAAACTATTACAAGCCGGTACAATTTCGCCGTCTCAATTATGCGATCAAATTTTAGCGCATCCTGCTATTCACTTTCAGCAAGCAGAAATCGTTGAATTAAAGAGTGAAGTTAATATTCAAGTGATCGACATCAAGCAGCAATGTTTGGGAGAGTTTGATCATGTGATTATTTGTGCGGCACTGCAGAGTAAAAACTTTGCAAAACAATTCCCCAAATTGAAGCCGAACCGTGGGCAAGTCAGCTGGGTAAATAATTCAAATCATCCGTTACAACCTGAACAGGCATATAGTTACGGTGGTTATTGCATGCAGCTGGACCAGCAGCATCTGATTTTAGGGGCTTCATTTCACCCAGATCGTGATGATGATAAAGTTTTGGTTGAAGATCATGTGCATAATTATTCGCTGATCCACAGTGTCTTTCCGGATTATGCGCAATCTCTGCCGCCTGTTAAAACCTGGCAGGGTCGCGCATCGGTACGGACACAAAGCCCGGACTATTTCCCATTGCTCGGAAAAATTCAGCCAGATGCTGAAATATATACCTTTACGGCCTTAGGCTCTAAAGGCTTTTTATTTGCACCGCTGTGTAGTGAAGTTTTGGCTGCCCAAGTTTTAGGGGAAGCCTGCCCGCTGACTTCATATTGGGTGAATAAACTTAATCCACGACGTTTTATCAAAAAAGTAAAACCGAAAAAGCCTTACTATCAAAAACCACTTCCAAACTCGCTTTAAAAAACCAGCCCACTAAAAATCTTCCTTAATACGAAAAGAGATTGAGCGGAATTCATTTTTTAGCCATTAAAAAAGCACCTTACGGTGCTTTTTCTTAAGCGCCCTGTTCTAAAGGCAATCCTGCATCACGCACGGCACGCGTGCCACCCATCAATACAACATACTCACGTGAGCCATCTAAGCTCTCTAACTTTTCAGCAGCACGTGGTGCTTTACTTCCACCACCACATAAAATGTAAATGGGCTGATCCGACTCCACCTGAGTTAAGCTGTCTGCACTCAAGTCATCTATGGGCTGATTTACAGCACCTTTTACATGACCTTCAGCAAAGGCTTTTGTATCACGAACATCCCAGATAACTGCATTTTCTGGGAACTCAAATGTTGTAATTTCTTGCTTACGGATCATTGTGCACTCCTTTGATGTAAACAACACTTGGCAAATGAAGAAAACATCCCTAGCATCTCAGATATTCTTTCCCTTTGTAAAGGTCTAAACCATGCCTTCTTTCGATATTGTCTCTGAATTAGAAATTTTTGAAGTAAATCATGCCGTTCAAAACACGCAAAAAGAAATTGCAACACGTTTTGACTTCCGTGGCCAAGATGTTTCTCTTGAATTAAGCGAAAAAAATAAAGAAATCAAAATCACGACAGAAAGTGATTTTCAATGTGAACAAGTGTATAGCATGCTAGAAAATCATTTCTTTAAACGCAAAGTGGATATTCAAGCCCTTGATCCACAAAAAATGACCGCTTCAGGTAAAAATGTGATTCAAATCATTAAGCTTAAAGATGGTCTTGACTCTGACACCGCAAAAAAAATTAATAAAGCCATTAAAGAAAGTGGCATTAAGGCGCAATCTTCTATTCAAGGCGACAAGATTCGTGTAACGGATAAGAAACGCGATACTTTGCAACAAATTATGGCATTCTTAAAAGAGCAGCAATTTGGTGTGCCTCTGCAGTTTAATAACTTTAAAGACTAATGCACTGATGCAATAAAAAGTCGAGGAATTTCATGACACCGACCAATCGCTTATCAAAACTGGTTAAAGCAACCTCTAAATTACCCAAAGGTATTCGCAGTACACTGTGGAGCAAAGCATTTGGTCGGGTGGTGCCCATGGTGGGTAGTGCCAATATTCGCTACCTCGAAGTAAGCCACTCGAAAGTGGTAGTGAAAATTGAAAACCATCGTGCAATGCAAAACCACATTGGTCAGGTGCATGCCTGTGCCATGGCATTAATTGCTGAAACAGCTACCGGTTTTGTTACAGGCATGAATGTTCCGGACTCTTGTATCGTACTCATCAAAAGTTTTAAAGTTGATTTTAAACGCCCCACCAAAGGTGCAATGATTGCAACGGCAACACTTACCGATGACCAGCAAAAACTGATGCAAAGCACTGAAAAAGGTGAAACGTTGGTGACCGTAAAGGTAACTGATGAATCAGGTGAAGAACCGATTCAATGTGAAATGTTGTGGGCTTGGGTGTCAAAGTCACAATTAAATAAATAGTTTGATTTTTAATTTTGATTACTTAAAGCTAAATCGAATGATGTTTTTTTCTTTTGTAAAAATAGCTGAGCTTAAAATAGAGCAGATGTTGTTTTAAAAAATTCAGCACATAAAAAAGCCCAATTCATATTGGGCTTTTTTATGTTTCATTATTACGCGGGTTGCAATGCTAAATATTTTTGTTTTACATCCTCTGGAATTTGACGCTTTCCACCTTTCACATCAACGGCAACAAAGGTAAACACTCCTTCTGTTACACGGATTGGTTCACGTGAACTGTCATGACTATCCCAGACTTCAATTTGCATCTGAATAGAGGTATTACCTACTTTCAAGATTTTGGTATAACAACTAATCACATCACCAACTTTTACCGGAACCAAAAAAGTCATTTGATTAATTGAAATAGTTGCACAACGTCCTTTACTAAAACGTTCTGCATGAATTGCACCTGCCAAATCCATTTGTGAAACAATCCATCCCCCAAAAACATCACCACTCCAGTTGGTATCTGCCGGCATCGCAATGGTTTGAAGAGAAAGGGTTCCTTCAGGTTTTACATGAGTATCTGACACATTAGCTCCCAGTTTTGGCATTTAATTGCTGATCTAGCCACTGTTGCAGCTCTGTAGATCGTAAAGCACCGCTTATTCTAGCAATTTCACGGGTTTTATTCATCAAAACCAAGGTGGGAATACTTCGTACATTAAAAGCCCCGCTGAGTCGAGGTGATTGTTCAGTATTAATTTTTGCAAAAACTACTTTCGGATTTTGTTTTGCCACCTGTTCAAAATGAGGTGCCATCATCTTGCAAGGACCACACCATTCAGCCCATAAGTCAATCAGTACAGGCAATTCACTATGGGTGACAAAGTTACTAAAATTATGCTCATTCAATTCAATTGGAGCCAGAGGAATAAGCGCATGTTGACACTGGCCACAGTTTGGATTTGCCTCTAGTTTATCTTCAGGCACTCGATTTCTAGCACCGCACGCAGGACATACAATAATCATTTAGCTTACTCCAATATGTTGATGTAAGAATTCTAATTGGGTAGATATCGCTTTTTCAAACCATTGACCATGATAAATATCAAAATGTTGCATATCCCATTCATGATATTGCACGTAAGGTGCAATATTGGTTGCTGTTTCCCGACTTGACTCAATAGGGATCAGACTATCTTGTTTGGAAGCAATAAACAGAACAGGGATACTAATTTTACGCACATCCTGAATAGGACGATACCGAATTAAATTAAAAAAGATCCGGGCCGGAATCTCTCCACTCCAGAAATAATCCGGATTGACAATGGATAAATAACCGTCATAACTATCGGCTGTCGGCATAAAACATAAACCATTTCTGTCTACGACAGGCAAGGTTTTCGGGGACATGCCGACTTTTGCACCCATATAGTCCTGACTGGATATTTTTAATGCTTTCGGGAGTTGTTGTAAAGGGTAAAGCTTGGCACTTTCTGTTCCATCAACGAAGGGAATTTGAGCTATTACAGCATGAACATTTTTTAATTCCGCAGCCAAATTTAAGACATAGCCCCCACTTAAAGAAGTCCCCCAAAGTACAATATGCCGCGTATCTACTGATTTTCGCTCTAAAATATGCGCAACCATGGTTCGCCAGTCTTCCAATTGAGATTGAATCGACACCAACTCACGTGGACGACCTGTGCTCCCCCCCCAATAACGATAATCAAACAGTACAACGGCATAACCCGCCTGAGCAAAACGCTTGGCATATTGAACCAGTTTAAATTGACGTAAAGCTGCTAAACCGTGTGCCATAATAATAACGGCAGGTTTATGTTCGGTTTTGGGACGATAAAAATCCGCAGCAATGACCTCTTGCCCACTATTTACATAGAGTGGTTCAACCGTATAGGAATGCATACGCGCTCCAGTGCGTTATTTTATGATTGTAATTGCTTATAAAAATTTCAACAGATTAAACTCAAGTTTCAGCTTAATGCTATCATAAAGCATATATCTATAGAGCAAATTATGGAGTGACAAAATGAGTGAAAATGTCGGCTTTGCAGGTCAAATTAGCCCAGAACAGGTAACACAAGTTGTTGAAAAAGGTTTTAAATCGATTATCAACAATCGTCCAGATATGGAAGGTGGTCCAGAGCAGCCTACAAGCGCACAAATTGAAGAAGCTGCACGTAATGCAGGCTTAGACTATGTCTTTCAACCCGTGGTTGCAGGTCAAATTACTGAAGTCGATGTGCGTACATTTGCCAATCACTTTAATGAGTTGCCAAAACCGGTTTTGATGTTCTGTCGTACCGGTAATCGCTCAAACAATTTATTCCAACTGGCAAAACAAATGGATTTATTAGATGACTAAGTACGTTGCTAAGCGTGCTTTTTCAATTTCATTTTGACCTTTAATACCAAGTTATTCGTATAACTTATTAATTTAATCTTTGTTATGGGTATTATTGGTCAAATAAAAACAGATAAATGAAATCTTTTTAAAATTTTAAATTTATCATCTCATTCCGGTTGGTTATTGATACATCCATTTGGCTTCATTCAATCAATTCAGGCATATTGCTGAACCAATCTCATACCCTCATATCAGCGGTATTAATCAACCTATTTAATATAATAATATTTTTAAAACAGACTGGACGGTATTTGGAGAATATGATCATGAACTTCCAAAACCTATATTAATGATAAGTCGAAGTTATATATGCCCTTGCCTATTCTTTAATGAAGCAAAAATTAGGATTGTTCAATGAATAAAATTATTCTTCTATTTCTTATTTCATGTGCAACTGTGGGGTGTAGCTCAATGAATGTTCGACCTACGGTTGGGGTGAGTGTGGGAACTTCACTTTAAAAATAATATAGAAAAAAAATGGAAGCTTAAAAGCTTCCATTTTTTAATAATTTTTATGGACAAGTACTATTTGTACCATAAGGACTTGTAAGATTCGGACCATAAGAACCATCAGTACTGTAGTCTGAAGAGAGTGGTGGCAAACCAAGATTATACACTGTACGTGTTGGTAGAGTTGCTACCGTAGAAGCTGCACCAATTTGTACATTTAACCATTGAGAATATAGTTTTGGATAACGAATTGTAAAATCAAATTTACCATCACTATCTGTGGTATATTTTGCAGTTGTCCCAGTACTTCCTAAGAATGTCGGAACTTTTACTGGGATATTGGTCACTTCAGTATTGGTGACAGCAGTACCAGCTGGATTAGCAGGACATGCAATTGTTGGGTGGATCACCCAATCTTCTTTTTGATTACCTAAGGCATCTGTTACAAGATCCCATGTGTAACGACCTTTGATATAGAACGTAGGTGTAATATCCATTGCCACTTCTTGATTAGACAAAGGTTTACCATCAAAGTCTACCACACTCACAGAAAGATTACGGGTGTAATAAACACCATCTGTCGAAGATGCTACTTCGGTAGGGTTAACTCCAATGACAATAGAAGCAACTGGATTTTGGATTGCTGCTTGTACCACGTTCACTTCTGTGATCTGAGATGCCTCAAGATAACCCTCTTCCTTGAATTTCGCAGTTAGCCTTAAATCATCATTAGCAAAAGTGCCGGCATCATAACCAACTGCTCGAGCAGACTCATCTACTTTTACTTGGAATACCGCTTGACCATTTAGATTGGTGGTTAAACCTGAAGGTCCGACAATAATCGCACCATTTCGTGCAAAATCACTAATCGCTAATTCGACATATTTATTAACAATGCCACCACCATTTGTATCAACCAGTGTTACTGTAACATCTGTAACATCACTACGTACATTTAAGGTTGGTTTTGCAGCTTGTATACGCACGCTATAACGTGCTGGTTGAGGCTGTGGTGCACCAATCGGAATAGGTTTATAAGCAGTTAAACGATGAATTTGTGTAACTGTACCTGCTTCATTACTATGACTTGTAGTTAATTCAATCCCACTTGCAAGTAGTAAATCCTCATGTACTGTTGTGCCATCGGTTTCAACCGAGAAGAAAGCATTCCCATTAGAGTCAGTTTTTACTGTTTGTGGATCACTGGTATTGGTTAGATGCCCACTCCCAGGAGTACCAATAATTAGACTTGCTGAGTTATTTACAGAGAGTGTCACGTTTTCATTTTTAACTGGTTGATTATTTTGATCTAAGAGTGCAACTGTAATAATAGCTGATTCACCATCAACACTTAAACTTGCTTTATTACTGGAGATAATAAAATGGTTCCTATTAATCACCTCATACACGTTAAAATTAAGCGTACTTTCAAGTTTTTCACCTTTAGGATTAGTAATTGTTCCTTTAATATGAATACCTGCATTTAATAAAGCTTGTTTGGCAGTGTCGCTCATTTCCTTTGGTAAAATAATTGTAACTGGAACTTGTCCATTAGCAGAGGTCAGAACTGAATCTGAACTTAATTTTACACCAGCCGCAAGTGCTTCGCTGTTCAATGTTAAATTTACTGGATATGCAGTATTCGCTCCCAGTTCATCCTTAACAACAACTTGTACCTGGTAGGTTTTACCTAATTCAAGATTTTTTTGAGCTGCTGTTAACCGTAAATTTACAGAGTCTTTTGGAATAGCAATTTGAATAATTCCGGTTTGCTGAATACGATCCCCATTGTTGAGATTGGTACCGACCACAGCAAAAGCAATCCCATTTTTAATAAGACTTGCATCATAACTACCTTCAGCAACTTGTACTGTAAACTCTGCCTCGCCTTTACTATTTGTAGTTAGGTTAGTGTCAGATAAAGATACTCTAGAACTTGTCAAACTGGACAGCGCAATCGCTAAAGGTGTGTTTGGAATGATATTATTTAAACCATCTCTAGCAACTACTTTAACTTTAACTTCCCCACCTAACACAGAAACTGTTTGAACATCATAAGATATTGATAAACCTGATAAACTAGGTATTATCACTGCCGGTTGGCTGATATCCACCTTACGCGTTAGAGTATAAGTTGAACCATCTTTACGTGTTCCCTTTATTGCAAGAGTAATACCATTTGCCATTAAATTTGCAAGTTCAGTTGAATTATTGGCTTTTACTTTTAGACTAAATGTAGCTTTACCGGCATCATTGGTTGTTATAACAGAACTAGTGGATAAACTAACCCCATTGTTTAATGCAGCATCATTTAAACCAATTGCAACTTTTTGACCTGCATATATTTTTCCATTTGTACCTGTCGCATTGATATCAACATTAAAGGTTTGTTCAGTTCCCTTATTAAGGATCAATTGCCCTGGTATATCACTAATAGCCAAATAATCTAAATCGACAACCTCTTGCTCATTAGGAGCTTTAAAGTTTAAACGTATTGCTTGCGTTTTATCATTGGAAGTAGAAGCGATCAACTGAACGCCCTGTTCAACAAGCGCTTTTTGAACCAACGTTAAATTGGCTTTATATTCCAAGTTAAAGGTTGCATAACCCGATTCATCGGTTAATTTAGAAGATTGTCCTGTATGGCTTAAACCTAAGTTTTGTAGCTCAGTATTACTCAGTCCTGCAATTGCCAGTGAAACTGTTTCACCTTTTAAAGCACTTCCTTTTACGCCTATAGCTTTCACTTTTAATGTAATAGTCTGATTTTGAGTGTAATCAAAAGATATATTAAGAGGATCTATTGCTAAGTAATTAACTGCTTCTTCAGACTTTGCTTCATCTTCCACTGCTATTTGAATACTATTTGTTAGATTATTATCTGTTTTAAAACTCGCTGTAATGCCTGCTTTCACTAAAGCTGTAATAGCTGCATCAGTTTTAGCATTGGTTTTTAAAATATAAGTTACATAGCCATTTTTAAACTCTTGAGTATCACTCCCACTAAATGTCACCCCATTTGCAGTTGCCTCTGTATTTAAACTTAAGGTTACCTTACCTTTAGTTGCCTCTTCACCCTTATTATTAATACCTTGAACTGTAATCATTACCTGATCATTTTTTGCATTAATTTTATAAGAAGATGCAATTTGAATGCGCTGCAGAGCCAATTGATCTTCTGCATTGGTATTTGAAGTGATTACAGTAATAGTATCTTCAGCAAAGATTTCTGAGTTATCTGTATAGATTGCTTTTACGTTAATTCCTTGTTCCGACAAAGCAATTGGATAACTTGAATTAGATTTAAGAGTGAAAGTAGCATAACCATTTTGATCAGTTACGGCCTCAGCTTGATCAATCGTAACTCCATAAGCATCACTTTTATCCGTAAATAATAATTTAACTTTTTTATTATCTAGCGCCATGCCATTACTATTTTTTGCACGAACTTTAAGAGTCGTAGTGCCACCTTGAGCTACAATCGGCGCATCAGATTTAATAACTTCAAGCTTTTGTACAGTTTTTGAAGTATCTTTAAAAGTAATGGCAGCTTTAACCATCTTTTGAGCTTTATTCTCATCAATCAGATTAAATTCTAAGCTTTGTGAAGTCGATACGAACTGTTGAATTTCATCGGCAGTTAAATCTGAATTAGCATTAATAGTAAAAGCTGCATTTCCATTATTATCAGTGGTCGCTGAAGAACCAGAAGCAATTGAAAACTTACCCTGCATCTCTACCGGCAATGCTAGTACCACTGTCTGCCCCGGTTTTACACCTCCATTTTTATCGGTAACTTGAGCATTAATAATCGCATTACCTTTGGGTAAATTAAGCACCACCCCTTGCTGAATTGAAAGATTATAATTACTCTGTATCGTGGTAGACTTAACCACGTTTAAAGTATAGACCTGCTTAATAGAGGTTCCATTAACTGTCGCAGTTAACTGAACTTTACCTGAGCTTGCTGCAATACGAGGAATATTTAATTCGAATACTGAAAGACCACCTTCTGTAGTTTTAACTAAAGATGACTTACTGGTAACACCTAACTTTTCATTATCAGAGATTGTCAATCTAACATCTTTGTCTGCAATGCCTCCACTGTCTTTATTTAAAACTTTAACCGTAAACTGTACTGTAGAATTATCATTTGCATTGACGATTACATGCCCAGAAATATCTTTTAAATCTATAAAATTGATAGTTTCAGCAATTTGTGTAGAATTGTCCGTAGAATCATTACCTGAGGAGTTATTACCTCCGTTATTAGGGGTAGTTCCACTATTCTGATTATAATAACCATCGCTACCACCCCCACCACACGCAACTAAAGAAATTGATGTCGCTAAAACTGTCGTACTTGCCCCTAGTTTTTTTAAATTTATAAACAAACTCATGATTTTTCCCACTGGATATAATAGTTAAGCTGCCATAAAGTTAGTCTTCTGGCTTTTACACAAAATTTACTCAAATTAGCAAAAATAAGCAATCTAGTTACATAATTTACATCAAAAACATTGTAAATCATAAATGTAAATAACTTTGTTTTGAGACTTGGTAATCATTCTATGTACGACATTATTATTCTAGGTGCGGGTACTGCAGGAATATCTGCCTATAAAGAAGCAATAAAACACACCCAAAATATTCTGATAATTAATGATGGACCTTGGGATACTACTTGTGCCCGTGTAGGATGTATGCCAAGTAAAGTCCTTATATCAACAGCCAACAGAATGCATGAAATTCAACATGCACAAGAAGTTGCTCTAAGTGTCTCAGCTAAAATTGATACGTCACAGGTGATGCAACATCTAAGAAAGCTACGCGATCACTTCACCCAGGCAACACTAGAAGAAGTTAATCGTTGGGATGATTTACATAAAATCTCAGGAAAAGCACATTTCATCGATTCAAAAACGGTTCAAGTTAATCAAAAACAATATCAAGCCAAAAGCTTCATTATTGCTGTGGGATCAACCCCGACTCTTAATAAAGATTGGAAAAATGAACTGGGTGATAAACTCATTACTTCCGATCAGATTTTTGAACTAGAAACATTACCAAAATCATTAGCAGTGATCGGTAGTGGCGTTATTGCGATTGAACTTGCACAAGCCATGCAGCGTTTAGGAGTTAAAACAACTGTTTTTGCCCGTAGCCGTAAAGTGGGATCTTTAACCAGTCCAAAATTACAAAAAATTGCACAAGATATTTTAGCGGAAGAATTAAATATCAAGTTTGAAATACTGCCAGAGCAAGTCCGAAAATTCCGTAACAAAGTTAAGATTAATTACACTGAAAAAGGAACTCAAAGCAGTTTTACTGCCGATTATTTATTGGTTGCGACAGGACGTAACAGTTATTTAAATAGTTTAAGTCTACAAAATATCAATTCTAGATTTACTGATCTAAAAAAGCTTCCATTAGATCTGCACACTAAACAATTAGCTGATTATCCAATCTTTATTATTGGTGATGCTCATACCAATTCTCCAGTTCAGCATGAAGCTGCTCACGAAGGGCGAACTACAGTTCATAATTGCCTAAACTTTCCTAAACTTAAAAATATCAGAACTCTGACCCCACTGGGCATTGTTTTTAGTCAACCGGAAATGGCTATTGTTGGACAGAGCTTCCAACAGCTAACGCAATCCAAAGCTGAATTTGTCACCGGCTTTGTGTCCTACAAAAACCAGGGCCGGGCCATGGTGTTGGGTAAAAACCAAGGGGCTGTCGAAGTTTATATCGAAACAGCAACCCGCAAGTTTCTGGGAAGCGAACTGTTCGTTGAGTCTGCTGAAC
>Ga0308158_10000182_pt1 | contig 134991 bp, 106 predicted proteins | sample PhyBR2_FD_201038 | JGI IMG/M metagenome (GOLD analysis project Ga0308158, IMG submission 201038) | Phyllosphere microbial communities from UC Gill Tract Community Farm, Albany, California, United States - DLSLB.R2 | ecosystem: Host-associated > Plants > Phyllosphere > Unclassified | place... | reverse complement strand
GCGCCATCATCACCTCGGTGCAGCAGGCCGGCAAGCCCGTCCCGGTGGTCACCGGTCAGGACTCCGAGGTCGAGTCCGTGAAGTCGATCATGGAGGGCGTGCAGTACTCCACGATCAACAAGGACACGTCGCTGCTCGTCGCCCAGGCGATCAAGATGTCGCAGGAGCTGCAGAAGGGCGACAAGGTCGACGTCAACGACACGAAGTCGTACAACAACGGCGTCAAGGTCGTCCCGTCCTTCCTGCTCGCGCCGGTCATCGTGACCAAGGACAACGCCGCGGAGGCGTACGCCAACGTCCCGAACCTGCTCGACGTCGTGAAGTCGTACAACAAGTAAGTTCCTGCACCAGGCAGGGAGCTGGGGAGGGCCGCGCGGTTGCACCGCGCGGCCCTTCCGCATTCCTGGGACGGGGCGCGGGCCGGCGGCGATCGGATGCGCCTAGGCCACGTCGGGTCGGACTCGTCGTCGCAGCGACCTCGCCGCCGTCCGTGTCGCGCGTGCGGCGCGTCGCAATGCCGCGCGCGGTCGCGTTGCCGATCCCCATCGCCAGCCCTTCGCATCGGCGAACTCGACCAGCTCGACGTCGTTCGGCTCCTCCGATGCCAGCAGTTCGACGTAGTAGAGCGCCCGCTGCGCCAGATACGGTTCGCGCAGGAACACCTGCGGCACGAACTCGTCGAGGCGGCCCGCCACCTCGAGGGTCAGCATGGTGCGCATGCATTTCCAGCAGCGTGAGCAGTTCGTCGTCCGTGCCGGGTCGGGATCGATGCACACGTCGAGATATCGTGCGTGGGGCGTGCCCGCGAGCGAGAGCGTCCTCTCGATGCGGGACAGGCCGGAACCGGTCGATTCGAGCGTCAGCGCGGGGGTCGACAGCAGCGGGAACGTCATGGCGCCCGCCAGGCCGATGTCGCCGTGCAGCGGCGGCATCCGCACGTTCCGGTAAGCGCCTTCGGATGCGTGGTAGGAGCGTCCGATGCCTCCGCTCAGCAGATGCACCGCAGCCGCATTCCGGAACGTGGCCGTCTGCATGAACCCCATGTGCGGGTAGTGCGCTGCGATGTTGCTGTCGACGCGGAGGAACGGAAGCCCGAGGTCTGCGGCGAGGGGCGCCAGCGCCCGGTAGCGCGTCTCCCACAGCGCGCCACCGCCGTCGCCGTGGGCGCCCACGTTGTTGTTCAGAAGGTGGGTGATCCGCATGCCGGACGGCACGCCGGGGCGGAGGGCGTACTCCATGAGCGTCGCGAAGCTGTCCACGCCGCCGGAGAAGCCCGTCACGACTCCGGCCGGGGCGGATCCGGCCGGTAGGACATCGTCCGCCGTCACGGCCACTCTGCGGTAGCCGGGATGCACCGATCGGACGAGCGGCTGCAGGTCGTGGTTCAGCCGGTGCAGCAGGCTGTCCGTGACCGTCCCGCCCACGTGAAGGTCACGCCCGTACCGCATCGCCGGAAGCAGAAGGGCGATGGCGACGTGGTCGGCTCGATCCCCGAGCATCGCCTCGTGCTCGCAGGCGACCGAGAACCACAGCGGATCCGCCCCCTCGACATCTGCGGAGACGCGCACGTCTCCGCTCCCGTCGCGCATCCGGCGGGGCGCCTCGGTGATCAGGGGAGGCAAGGGATCGAGCGCCACACCGGAACAATACCGATCCGGCACCCTAGCGTGATAGGAGTGAGGAGACTCCGCGCGAGTACTTCATCATCCGTGGTCGTGCGCGGCTCCGACTAGACTGGGCGGCGGATCGACGTCGCTCCACCACCCCACTTCCCTCTTGAACAAGGAGCACCCTGTGGCACTGATCGAGGCTGTAGGCGCACGCGAGATTCTCGACTCCCGTGGCAACCCGACCGTCGAGGTGGAGGTGCTCCTCGACGACGGCATCGTGCAGCGCGCCGCCGTGCCGTCCGGTGCATCCACCGGTGCCTTCGAGGCGTACGAGCTGCGCGACGGCGACAAGAGCCGCTACGGCGGCAAGGGCGTGCTGAAGGCCGTCGAGGCGGTCATCGACGAGCTCGGGCCCGCGATCGAGGGGGTCGAGGCCAGCGAGCAGCGCATCATCGACGAGATCCTCATCGAGGTGGACGGCACCGAGAACAAGAGCCGTGTGGGTGCGAACGCGATCCTCGGCGTGAGCCTCGCGGTCGCCAAGGCCGCCGCCGACTCGGCAGATCTGCCGCTGTTCCGCTACCTGGGCGGTCCGAACGCGCACCTGCTGCCCGTTCCCCTTTTCAACGTCATCAACGGCGGCTCGCACGCCGACAACGGCATCGACATGCAGGAGTTCTTCCTCGCCCCGATCGGCGCCGACAGCTTCTCCGAGGCGCTGCGCTGGGGCACCGAGGTCTACCACGTGCTCAAGGGCGAGCTGAAGGCCGCGGGCTTCGCCACCGGCCTCGGCGACGAGGGCGGCTTCGCCCCCGACCTGCCGAGCAACCGCGAGGGCCTGGAGTTCCTGGTCAAGGCGATCGAGAAGGCCGGCTTCACGCCGGGCGCCGACATCGCGCTCGGACTCGACGCCGCGGCCACCGAGTTCTACAACGACGGCGTGTACCGCCTCGACGACAAGGACTGGGACGCCTCGGCGCTCACCGACTACTACGTCGGCCTGGTCAAGGACTTCCCGATCGTCACGATCGAGGACGCGCTGGCCGAGGACGACTGGGACGGCTGGAAGGGCCTCACGGAGAAGCTCGGATCCCAGATCCAGCTCGTCGGCGACGACCTGTTCGTCACCAACCCGGAGCGCCTGCAGAAGGGCATCGACCTGGGTGTCGCCAACTCCCTGCTGGTCAAGGTGAACCAGATCGGCACGCTGTCCGAGACGCTCGACGCGATCAGCCTGGCGCACCGCTCCGGCTACACGACGATGCTCTCGCACCGTTCGGGAGAGACCGAGGACACCACGATCGCCGACCTCGTCGTCGCCGTGAACTCGGGCCAGATCAAGAGCGGCGCGCCCGCTCGGTCGGAGCGCGTCGCCAAGTACAATCAGCTTCTGCGCATCGAGGAAGAGCTGGGCGACGCGGCGGTCTTCGCCGGGCGTTCCGCCTTCCCGCGCTTCAAGGGCTGAGCGGCATATCCGCATAGCGCCGCTCTGGTCATCGGCCAGAGACCGCTGATCGATACGGAGGAGGAGTCATGACGACACGTCGGACTCCTCCTTCTTCGTCGTCTGCGCCCGCCGCCTCGAGAGTCCGCGCGGCGGGACGCGCCGACCGGACCGCACCCGACCGCGCCGTCGACGTGCGGAGCTGGGTCGGTGGCATCCGGCTCAGCGGCTTCATGGTCATCATGCTGTCGCTCGTCGTCCTCGGCGCGTGGGTGCTCGTGCCCACGCTCGGCACCTATCTCGACCAGAAGCAGCGGATCGCGGCCCTGGAGCACTCGGTGCAGGTCACACAGAAGCAGATCGACGATCTCACCGCGGAGCGCGAGCGCTGGAACGACCCGGCGTACATCACCGCGCAGGCCAGGGAGCGCCTGTTCTACGTCAAGCCGGGCGAGGTCGTCTACCTCATCGACAACGACATCGATCCCGCCGCGCAGCCCGTCGAGCAGGCCGCAGTCAGCGACACCGCGCAGGTGAAGTCGTCCGACTGGGCGGGCCAGCTGCTGCGCAGCGTGACCGGGGCGGGCCTTGCCAAGACCGCCGCGGGCTCGGCCGCGCGCTGACGCGTCCCGCAGGCGGACCCCGTACCCTGGAGGGGTGACCACGCCGCCCTTCGCACCGCCCACCGACGCCGAGATCGCGGTCGTCTCCGCACAGCTCGGCCGCGACGCCAGGGGAGTCGTCGGGATCGCCGCGCGCTGCGTCTGCGGCAACCCCACCGTCGTCGCGACGCTGCCGCGACTGGCCGACGGGTCGCCGTTCCCCACGTTCTACTACCTCTCGCACCCGGCCGCGGCCGCCGCGATGTCGACCCTCGAGGCCGAGCACGTGATGCCCGAGCTCGCCGCGCTGCTCGAGGAGGAGGACGCCGCAGCCGCCTACCTGTGGGCCCACCAGGCCTACCTCGCCGACCGCGCGCAGTACGGCGACGTCCCCGAGATCGCCGGGGTCTCCGCCGGCGGCATGCCGACCCGCGTGAAGTGCCTGCACGCTCTGGCCGGCCATGCCCTGGCCGCGGGGGAGGGCGTCAACCCGATCGGCGACGAGGCCCTGCGGCGGGCGCGATGGTCGCCCGAGCGCTGCGAGTGCCTCGAGCCGGGAGCCGCCCTGGGGCGGTGAACCGAGTCCGATGACGTCGACCACACGCATCCTGAACGCCCGGCGGATCCGCTCCGCCGTCGCGGTGCTCGCGCTCGCGCTCGTGGCGCCGCTCGCGATCGGGGCGACCCCGACGCCCAGCCCGACGGACGCCGAGCGCACCGCGGAGTACTGGCTCGAGGGCGCGCACATCGACGCCGCGTGGAAGACCACCCGTGGTGCAGGTGTCACCATCGCCGTCATCGACACGGGCATCGCCAAGGGACCGGCCCCGTTCGAGGGGGCCGTCACCGACGGCACCGATGTGTCCGGCATCGGATCCGATGACGGTCGCACGCCGCTCGGGCCGCTGGACAGCGATCACGGATCCCGGGTCGCCTCCTTGGCCGCGGGCAGGCCCAAACCCGACGGCACCGGCATGATCGGCGTCGCACCCGAGGCGAAGCTGCTCTCCATCTCGCTCGGATTCGGAACAACGGCACCGGTGCCGTTCACGAAGCAGGTCGCGGAAGCGGTGAAGTGGGCCGTCGACCACGGCGCCAACGTGATCAACCTCTCGTTCACCACGAACACCCTGGAATGGGATCGCAGCTGGGACGACGCGTTCCTCTACGCCTTCCAGCACGACGTGGTCGTGGTGGTGGCGGCGGGGAACCGCGGCAGCGGCACGGCCATGGTCGGGGCCCCCGCGACGATCCCCGGAGTGCTCGCGGTCGGGGGAGTCGATCAGCACGGCGTCGCCAGCCGCGCCGCCTCGACGCAGGGCATATCGATCGCCGTCTCGGCGCCCAGCGAATCGCTGCTCGGCGTCGACGCGAACGGATCGATCGAGACGTGGAACGGCACGAGCGGCGCGGCTCCCATCGTGGCGGGCGTGGTCGCACTCGTGCGTGCGGCGCATCCGGACATGGACGCGAACAACGTGATCAATCAGATCATCCAGACCGCCCGCCCGGCACCGCAGATGACGGCGCATCCGGATCCGCTGTACGGCTATGGCCTGATCGACGCGGCCGCGGCGGTGACCGCGTCGCTGCCGTCGGTCGATCAGAACCCGCTCGGGGACCTGGCCGACTGGATCCGCCTCAATCGCCGCGCCGAGGCTCCCGCGCCTGCGGCGCCGACCTCGACGCCGGTCGCGATCCCGCCCTTGCCGGAGGCCGATACCCCGACCAAGGCCACCTCGCCGCTGATCCCCAGCCCCGATTCGCTGCTGTACGGTACCCTCCCGCTCGTGGCGCTCACCGTGCCTGGTATCCTGATAGCGCTTGGCGTCACCGCTGCTGCCCGGCGCATCCGTTCGGCGCGCGCATCTGCACGCCAAAATCCCGATGACTGAGGAGTTAGCCTCCGTGACTGAGAGCACCGTGGCAAAGAGCGCTGCCGCGCCCAAGATCCTGATCGTGGGCGGTGGTTACGCCGGCTTCTACACCGCGTGGAAGCTCGAGAAGCATCTCCGCAAGGGCGAGGCCGAGGTCACGATGGTGGACCCGCTGCCGTACATGACCTACCAGCCCTTCCTGCCGGAGGTCGCTGCCGGGTCGATCGAGCCGCGGCACGCGGTCGTCGCCCACCGTCGCCACCTGAAGCGCACGAACGTGGTGACCGCCAAGGTCACCGGCATCGATCACGCCGCCAAGGTCGCCACGATCACGCCGTCGCAGGGTGAGCCGTACGAGTTCGCCTACGACCAGATCGTCGTGACCGCCGGCGCCGTCTCGCGCACCTTCCCGATCCCCGGGATCGCCGACAACGCGATCGGGCTGAAGACCATCGAAGAGGCCGTCGCCGTGCGCGACAAGCTGCTGTCGAACTTCGACAAGGCCGCCTCGATTCCGGCTGGACCCGAGCGCGACCGTCTGCTCACGGTCATCGTCGTCGGCGGCGGATTCGCCGGCATCGAGGCGTTCGCAGAGCTGCGCTCCTTCGCATCGTCGCTGATCGCGAAGTACCCGCAGCTTTCGTTCGAGGACACGCACTTCCACCTCATCGAGGCGATGGGCCGGATCATGCCCGAGGTCTCGCTGAAGACGAGCGAGTGGGTGCTGAAGGACCTCGCCAAGCGCGGCGCGAACGTGCACCTGGACACCCAGGTCAAGGGTGCGGTCGACGGCAACGTCGAGCTCTCCACGGGCGAGGTCATCCCGTCCGACCTGATCGTGTGGACCGCCGGCGTCATGGCCAACCCCACCGTCGTGCGCGGCGGCGACCTGCCGGTCGAGGAGCGCGGCCGCATCCAGACCCGCGCCGACCTGCGTGTGGGCACCGCCGACGCGTTCGTCGAGGGCGCCTGGGCCGCCGGTGACGTCTCGGCCGTCCCCGACCTGTCCGGCGGCGGCGTGGGCGGCATGTGCGTGCCGAATGCGCAGCACGCCGTGCGCCAGGCCAAGCTGCTCGCGAAGAACCTCGTGGCGGTGCTGCGCGGCGAGACGCCGAAGGACTACTTCCACAAGAACCTCGGCGCCGTCGCCGGCCTCGGCCTCTACAACGGCGTCTTCCAGTCGGGCAACCTCGCCCTGAAGGGCTTCGTGGCCTGGATCGCGCACCGCGGCTACCACGGCCTCGCGATGCCCTCGTGGGAGCGCAAGTGGCGCGTGCTGTGGGGCTGGTGGAACAACCTGTGGCTCGGTCGCGACATCGTCGGCCTCGAGGCCGTGCAGACGCCGCGCGCCGTTTTCGACGAGTTCGCCGCCCGTCCGCGTCCGGCCGCCGAGGCCGCTCCGGCCAAGGTCGAGAAGGCCAAGGAGACGGTCGGCGCCGCCAAGTAGGCCCGGTCTCGTTCAGAACGCCCCCGGATCCTCGTCACAGAGGAACCGGGGGCGTTTCGCGTCTGCGGCGGTATCGCGGCGCGAAGGCTTCGCAGGAAACGCCGTCGGAGCTGGGTGTATGTCGTCGTCGGCATGCGGGCGGATCTCGCGAGGGCGGCGCGGATCGAGGACGCTGCGGACTTCCGGAATTTTGGGTATTGACGCAGGAGCTTCAAGGCGAGTACCACTTGACTCGGTATCCGCGTGGGGGAGCGCGCCTACCAGTTCTACGGAGCTGTGGCGTTCTACGGAGCTGGAGGTCTTGGTGTCGACCAGGACGGATGACAGGGGGCGGCGCGCGTCGGATCTTCCGATCGTGCGCAGCTGGCGCACACGCGCCGTGGCGCTGGTCGCCGCGTTCGCGACCGCGCTGGTCATGTCGTTCCCGGCGAGCGCCTCGGCCGTTCCGCCGGTGGCGGCACCCGCCTCGGCCCCGTCTCGGACCGCTCCCGCGACCATCAGCTTCGCTGCCGACGGCGCGAACAGCCGTGCCCGGCTCGAGGGGCTGATCGCACAGCAGCAGTTCTCCGCCTACGCGGATGCGCTGGCTGCCTACCTCGCCGAGAAGGCCGCATACGAGGCCGCGCTGCAGCAGGCGCAGGTGGACGCCGCGAGCCAGGTCGCCACGGTCTCGGACGCCGGGACGGTGACGACGGGCATCGCCGAGGCGCCGACGAGCGACACCGGCACCGTCGTGACCGTGACTCCTGCCGCGACGCCGGTGCCGACGGACCCGGCGCCGTCGAACCAGGGGTCGCAGATGCACTGCGTGCGCAGCGCCGACGGCAACTCCGTGACCTGCAGTTCGGGCACGCCTGCCACCGGCTCCACGGGGACCGGGTCGACGGGGACGGGATCCACCGGCTCCACGGGGACCGGGTCGACGGGGACGGGATCCACCGGCTCCACGGGAACCGGGTCGAGTGGAACAGGAACGACGGACACCGGATCCACCGGCGCCGGATCGACGGGGACGGGATCCACGGGTACGGGTTCGACCGGTACCGGATCGACTGACACGTCCTCCGGAAGCTCAGGGACGGGAACCGGCAGCGCGAGCCCGACTCCGGATCCCTCGCCGTCGCCGATCATGGCCGACTCCGCGCCCGCCACCCCGGTGGACGCCGCCGCGGCGCTCACCCAGGGTCAGCTCGACTCCGCGGTGGCCCAGGCTCAGGCCGAATGGCAGGCGGTCGACCCGAACGCGGACTTCTCCGGATTCAGCGCGACGGTCGGCGACCTCGACCCAGGCTGGCTCGGCAGCGAGGACTCCGGATCCGTCATCATCGACGCGCACGCCGCCGGATGGGGCTGGGACGTGACATTCCCCGGCGATCCCGCCTCCGCGCACCTGGACCTGCTCACGGTGGTCCGTCACGAACTCGGGCACGTGCTCGGTCTCGGGCACACGCCTGGCACCGTGATGACCCCCTCGCTCTCCGCCGGCGAGAGCTACGGCGTCGACGCGTCGTTGCTTCCGGTCCCGGATCCTGCTCCCGCGCCGGCCGCTGACCCTTCGCCCTCGCCCGTCGCCGCGCCCGCACCTGTCGCCGACCCCGCGCCTGCCCCTGCCCCGTCCACCGACGCGACGTCCGCACCGGCCGGTACCGCGACTCCCGCCGTCGCCGCCACCACGACCGATGCGACCGCGCCCGTCCCGGCGACGTCCACGACCGCCGGCACCACGCCGACGACCGCCGCGTCGGCCACCACCACCCCGGCCCCGGGGTCGGTCCTCTGGAGCGTGCAGCTGCCGACCGGAACCGGAACGCTCGCTTTCCACGCCGATGGGACGGTCAGCTTCACCAGCGCGGCAGGCACCACCTCGACCAGCTACGCCGGCCTCACCGAGATCGACGTGCAGGGCGGGCATGACGACACCCTGGTCGTCGACCGTGGCGCGCTCGATCCCGCGCTCACCGTCCGGTTCGACGGCGGTGACGGCTACAACACCTTGAACTTCGCGGGCACGGCGGCCAGCACGGTCTCCCGGCCTCTCGACCAGCACTCCGGGACCGTGGTCCTCGACCGCACCACCGTGATCTATTCGCGCATCGCACCGATGAGCATGAACACCTCGACCGACGTGGCGTTCGACCTGGGCAGCGCGGACGCGACCTGCACGCTGTCGCCGTCGGCGACGGCCGGCAGCATGAACATGAACTGCCCCGGGGCCGCCGAGGTCACCGACTTCGTCATTCCGACAAGCTCGCTGACCATCACCGGCACCGGCAACGACATCCTGCATCTGCAGGGCGCCCTGAACCTGGCCGCGGCCAACCTGACGGTCGTGTTCCGGCAGATCCTCTTCGACAGCGGCATGACGCTCACCGCAGGCGACGTGTCGTTGACCGCGACGCAGACCGTCACCGGCGGACTCTCCAACGCCCTCTCCTGCCTGGTCAACGCGACCCTCGCCACGCACTGCGCCGATACGTCGATCGGCTTCACGAACGCGGCGATCACGGCGAACAGCCTCACCGCGACGGCCAGCTCGACGGTCACGCCCGATTCGTTCTACGGGATCATCGTGAGCGATCATGCCGCGGTGACCGTGCAGGGCGGCTCGATCCACACCACCGGAGCGCTGTCCCTGTCGGCGACCGCGACCGTGCCGGACTTCACGGCGAACAAGAAGTACACGGACAACCTCCTCCTCGACGCGGGGGCGACCGTCTCGGTGGGCGGATCCGCACAGCTCACCAGCGGCTCCACCGCCACGTTCACCACGACCTCCGATGTGCACGGCACGGCGAACCCGCAGGTCGACAGCGGCAAGAGCGAGGGCAGCGCGGGCGGCGACGGCAGCACGGCCCAGCAGGATGCGGCCGTGGCCACGGTGACCGTGTTCAGCAACGCGTTGACGACCCTGACCGGCACTGCGACCCTGTCCGCCACCGGCGCGGCCGCCCTGCACGCGAACAACCACGTGAACGTGGTCGCGACCGGCGACGCCACCCCGGCGAACAGCGGCGCCGGCATCGCCGTGATCATCGTCTCCCAGAACACGACCGCCTCGATCGACTCGACCTCCGGCACGGCGATCACCGCGGGCGGCCTGACCGTCGCCGCAGACAGCGACAACACCGCGACCGCGACCGCGCAGACCAGTCCGAAGGGCTCCACCGGCAACGATAAGAGCGTCAACGACCCGAGCAGGGCGAACGGCCAGGCGCAGTCGGCCGACGGCCCCGCGGGTGGCACCAGCGGCAGCAGCACCGGCATCGCGGGCGCCCTCGGCGTCGTTGCGCTCACCGGCGGCACCCGCGCCTTCATCGCCCCGACCGCGGGCGCCCTCGTGATCACGACGACCGGCGGCACGCAGACCGTGCACGCCGCGGCGAAGAACGTGGACGCGGCATCGGCCTCCGGTGGCAGCGCGGACGGATCCGGCGGCATCGGCATCGGCATCGCCGTGAACGTCGCGACGTTCACGACCGAGGCGTACATCGGCGGCGGCGCCACCCTCAACGCCTCCGGCGTCACGGTGGAAGCGGTCGCCCCGGGACAGTCGCAGTACGCAGCGACCGCTCAGTCCGGTGCCGCCGGCGGCGGCTCGGTCGGCGTCGCCGGTTCGCTCGCGGTCGACGTCGCGATCCTGAAGACCCTCGCCGAGGTGCGCGGAACCCCGATCGTGAACGCGGATCTCACCCTGACCGCCGGCTCGAACGTGCGGAACCGCACGGACGCGACCTCGAAGAAGGACGGCACCGGCAAGTCCATCGGCGTCGGAGCCTCGATCTCGATCGACATCGTCGACGACTCCACCAACGCGGGCGTCACGAGCGGCGCGACGCTGGCCGGCACGCATGCCCTGACGATGAACGCGACGGGCGCCAGCGACAGCGGCACAACGGCGAAGAGCGGCGCCAAGGGCGGCGGCAGACTCACCTTCACCGCCGTGGTCGCCCTCAACGTCGACAACGTCTCCACCTCGGCGGGGATCGCGGACGGCGCGGCCCTGCACACCACCGGCGCGATCGCCGCGCATGCGAGCCAGACCGCGAAGGCCGTCACCACGGCCACCGGCGCGACCGACGGTGGTGACCTCGCGATCGGCGCATCGTTCGCCATGACCCTCGCCAAGCACCGCTCCGACTCCTCACTCGCCCGCAACGCCGTCGCCGGCGGCGACGTGAGCTTCCGGGCCGACGACGCGAGCGACACCGACACCGAGGCCACCGCGAGTGTCGCGGGCGCGAAGGGCGAGCAGTCCGCGAGCGATCCCAGCGGCGACACGACCACGGTGAACGGCAAGGGCGACAGCCAGGCCGGCTTCGCCAACGGGCGTTCGACCGCGAACGGCGGCAACGGCAGCCGCTCCACGACGCCCGCGGCGAAGTCCGGCGACGGCGCCGGCGGCAGCGGCGGCACGTCGATCAGCGTCGCGGCCGCGATCGCCTTCAACATCGTCGACTCCACGTCGACGGCGCAGCTCGCGGACGGCCAGTCCGTCACCGCGACCGGCGGCCAAGTGACCCTCGCGACCACGAACACCACGCACGCCAAGGCGATCGCGACCGGCACCGCGAGCACCGGTTCGTCGCTCACGATCGGCGCGGCCGTGGCGGTCAACCTCGTGAACATCACGAACCAGGCATCGATCGGCGTCGGCAGCACCGTCACTGCGCTGCACGGCCTGACCCTCACGGCACTGATGAACACCGTCCCGAACGCGACCCACACGATCGACGCCGAGGCCACGGCGGGTGCGTCCAGCTCCGACGGCACCCTGGGCCTCGCCGGCGCCTTCGCCATGAACCTGCTCAACGAGAAGACCATTGCGGCGGTGTTCGCCTCGCCCGCCGGCGGCGGCGGGGTGCACATCACCGGCGTCGGCGACGTCGTGATGACAGGAACCTCGTCGGGCAGCAGCACCACCAAGGCGGCTGCCCAGCAGGAAGGCGGAGCGACCGTCGGGATCGGCGCCTCCGTCGCGCTCAACCTGGTCAACAACGACGTCTTCACCGGCTTCGACCTGAACAGCTCTGCGGCCAACGGCCCCCCGGTCACCGGAGCGCGCAACATCACGCTGAACTCGACCAACGCCGATGCGCTGACGAACGAGACCGACGCGGGTGGCAAGGGCGGCAAGGTGACCGTCACCCCCTCCGTCGCGGTATCGATCGCGAACGAATCGTCGCAGGCGGCTGTCGGGGCCGGGCCCACCGTCCAGGCGAGTGGAGCCATCGCCGTCACCGCCACGTTCACAGGCGCGGTCGACACCACCGCGAAGGGCGACACCACCGTCGGCTCGACCGCCGGCATCGGCCTCTCCCTGGCCCTCGCCGTCGTCAACCACACCGTCGACGCGCACACCGACCGCAGCCTGCAGGCGGGCGACGCCATCGGCTTCACGGCCACCGGCAGCTCGCAGACGAGGAGCGAGGCGGAGGCCTCCGCGAGCGGCGCCTCGGACGACGGCCAGGACACGAACAGCAAGGCCGACAACAACCTCGGCAACGCGAACAAGACGCAGAAGGACAACAACGCCGCGGGCAAGGATTCGGGTAAGACCTCGACCCCGAAGACCGGCACCGCCGACGGCCAGGACAACAGCGGCGGATCGAGCTCTCCGTCCCTGTCGGTGGCCGCGGCCCTCGCGATCGACATCGTCACCACCGTCAGCACCGCGACCGTCGCCGATGGTCTGTCCATCACGGCAGGCGGGGTGCTCACCCTGAAGAGCTCGGCCCACACCGACTCCTCCGCCCACGGCAAGGGCGACACCACCGCGAAGGCAGCGGTCGGCGTCGGCGCGGGCGTGGGCGTCAATGCGGTCGACATCACGAACCGGGCCTCCGCCGGCGCCACCACGATCATCGCGACCGGCCTCGACGCCGAAGCCGGCATCACGGACATCGCCGACCCGGACAACCACGACGTGCTGCGGCACTGGAACGGCACCTCGTGGGACATCATCGACCGCGGCAAGGACCTGCCCGGCCCGTACGCGGGGGAGTACTTCCGGCTCACCGCCGACGACGGCTCGAACGGCAAGGGCGTGTACCAGTACTCCGCCGGGGGCAGCTGGGGCAGCGCAGTGGTCGCCGGCGCCGTGCCCGAGCAGGGCAAGCTCGACGACTGCGCGCACGCCTCGACCCCGGCCTTCTGCGTCCTGACCGCACCGAACGCCGGCCACCCGCAGGGCAGCCTGTATCGCTGGGACGGCTCCGCCTGGCAGTACGCCGGCAACCAATCGGGCGAGAAGCTGCCGACTGACGGGCCGAAGGACAAGGACTACTACCAGCTCACCGCCGACGACGGACTCGGCCACAGCTCCGGCCTGTTCACCTTCGCGTCCGGCGGGCACGCGTGGAGCTCGCTGGGCAGCACGTTCGGCCATGGCATCGACCTGCCGACCTCGCCGACCACCGACCAGATCTTCCGTCTCGACGAGCACGAGTTCGAGGCGCAGGCCGAATCCGGCGCGGGCGACTCGACCACGATCGGCGTCGCCGGATCCGTCGCGATCAACATCGTCAAGAACCGCACCGAGGCCGTCATCCCCGCGGGTGCGTCGATCATGCTCAGCAGCGAGGATCTCGCGCTGAAGAGCCGCAGCACCGAGCGCGATGCGGCCAAGGCGACGAGCAAGGCCGAGACCGGCGACTCGGTCGGCGTGGGCGCCTCGGTCGCGATGAACATCCTCGCCGGCCAGGATCCGGTGACGAACCTCCCGGCGAACCGGGTGCGCTCCGAGATCGCGAACGGCGCGACCGTCTTGGGCGGCCGCAACGTCGAGATCGAGGCGAAGGGCTGGCGGCAGATCTCGACCGAGGTCGAGGCCGGCACGAAGACCAGCGGCGACAACCCCGCGATCACCCCCGCCGTCGCGCTCGTCGTGAGCAACCACGAGACCGTGACCGCCCGCCTCGGCAGCGGGACCGCCCTGACGGTCACGGGCACCGTCACGGTCAGCGCTGAGCACACGAACGAGATCGACACCTCGGGCAAGGCCGAGGCCGCCAGCAAGGACGTCGCCGTCGGCGCCATCGTCGCCCTCAACGTCGTGCTGGACTGGAACACTCTCGCGGCGATCGATCGTTCGGTCAGCGGCACGTCGGTCACGATCGAGGCGACCTCCGAGCTGGCCGACGCGGCCAACGCCACGGCGAGCGCCCGCGGCAGCAGCGACGGCGACAACGACTCCGACAAGAAGTCCGACCAGCAGATCAAGGACAACCCTAACGCGTCGGGGGCGACCGCCGGCAAGAGCACCCCGAAGTCGAACGACCAGACCACATCCGCGAACAGCAGCTCGAGCGGCAAGACCGGCCAGAGCGGCGGCGGCACGGGCATCGCGGCCTCCATCGCCTGGAACTGGATCGAGGCCATCAACGAGGCACGGATCGGCGGCGGAATCACGGTGACCGCCACGTCCGGCGCGGTGAAGGTCAGCGCGTCCGACCTCACGGGAAACACGGCGAAGGCCATCAGCACCGCGTTCGACCTCACGTCGGGCAGCACCGAGATCGGCGCCGCGGTCGGCTTCAACTACCTGAACCTGACCAACAAGGCACACGTGCGGCAGGGCGCCACCGTGACCGGCGTCGGCGTCACCGTCGAGGCGATCACCCCCACCGGCAAGCACGACGACTTCATCATCTGGGCGTTCGCGGCCGCCGGCGGCAAGTCCGGCACCAGCTTCGCCGCCTCGGCGGGCATCAACGTCCTGAACCTGTACACCGCCGCGCGGATCGGCCAGGGCGCCACCGTCACCTCGACCGCCGGCATCGACGTCAACGCCGTCACCGACATGCGTCTGCTCAACCTCGCGCTCTCGGGGGCGCTGTCCACGAGCGGAAAGGGCATCGGCGGCGCGTTCGCCGTGAACATCCTGCCCGCCGTCTCGACGATCGCCTCCGTCTGCTCGGGCTCCGACCCGACCACCGACCCCGACTGCACGGGCTCGTCCGCCGTGACGACGGTGCAGGCCTCCGGCGCGATCGGCGTCACCGCGCACCAGACCTATGCCCCGCTCGCCCCGAGCACCGGCAACAGCACGATCGACAACCACCTGCCGGCGTTCTCGTCGTTCGCCCTCGGCGGCGCGGTCGGCGGCGACGGACTCGCCGTCAGCGCGACGATCGTGGTCGACGTGCTCCTGTTCGACACCGAGGCGTACATCGGCGACGGCGCGAAGGTGAACCAGACGGCGACGGGCGGCTCCGGCCAGTCGGTGACCGTCTCGGCGCAGGACGACACGAGCATCGTGGACGTCTCCGGCGGGCTCGCGCTGAGCGGCGGATCCGCCTCGGTCGCCGGATCCATCATCGTCCTCGTGATGACGAAGGACGTGAAGGCGCGGATCGGCGCGGGCGCGAAGGTCGCGGCGGGCGGCGGGGTCTCGGCCACCGCGACCTCGACCGAGAACCTCCTCGAGATCGTCGTCGGCGGCAGCGCCTCCGACTCGAGCGCCGCCGTCGCCGGCACCTTCGCCGTCATCGTGATCAACCCGGGAGACCACTCCACCTCGGCCACGATCGGGGACAACGCGGTCGTGCACGCCGGCGGCGACGTCGCCGTAACAGCCTCCGACCACGCGGACAAGCTCAGCATCGCCTCCGGCAACGTCGCGATCTCCACGAGCAGCGCCGGCATCGGCGCCTCGCTCGCCCTCCTCGTCCGCAACGGAAACGTCGTCGCGACGATCGGCGACCACGCCGACATCGAGGCCGACGGCAGCACCGGGCTCACGGTCTCGGCCACGCAGGTCGGCAACGTCCTCCTCGTTGCGGTCGCCGGCGCCGGCGGCAACAACGCGGGGGTCGCGGGATCCGTCTCGATCGACGTGCTCACGGACGTCACCACGGCCGGCATCGGCTCGAGCACCACGGTGAACTGCGTCGGCGTGAGCTGCACGAACTCGAGCGCGAACACTTCGCAGGCGGTCGCCGTCACCGCATCCGACACCACGACGATCCTTGCGCTCGCGGGTGCTGTGGCCGTCGGCGGCACAGCAGGCGTCGGCGTCGGCCTCGACGTCGAGGATCTGCACAAGACCACCTCCGCGACGATCGGCTCGTCGTCCACGGTGCACGCCAACGGCGACGTCGTCGTCACCTCGACCTCGAGCGAGGACATCAAATCGATCTCGGCGGGCGTCTCGGTCGGCGGCACGGCCGCAGTCACCGTGAACGCGGCGGTCCCCGTGATCAGCGTGACGACGACGGCCGGGATCGGATCCAGCGCGAACGTGCGGGCGGGCGGCAACGTCATCGTCTCCGCCGACGAGGCCCTGAGCCTGTTCGTCATCGCGGGCAACATCAGCGTCGGCGGCACGGCCGCGATCGGCGCCGGCGTCGCGGTGCCCGTCGTCACGAAGACCACGAACGCGACGATCGGGGCCTCCGCGATCGTCACCGCTCTCGGCGGCGCCACCACGCACGGCACCGTCAATACGGGCGGGTACAGCACCTCCGGGGTGGACACCCGGTTCGACCCGCGCGGCTACCAGGGCAACTACCCGGGAGGCCCGCTGCCGAACGCCCCGACCCCGCAGGGCCTCATGGTCGACGGCACCACGATCAACCTCGGCTACACGCACAACTTCGTCGAGGGCCAGCAGGTCGTCTACGACGCGGGCGGCGGCAAGCCGATCACGGGTCTCTCCGACGGCGCGACCTACTTCGTGCACCTCGTGAACGGATGCGGCACGTGCATCCAGATCCGCGGGCCCAACGCCGACTCCCCGATCATCACCGGCATGTCCCTGCCCTCCGGGATGATGAGCGAATCGCAGCGCTTCATCCCGACCAACACCCCGGGCGCCGCGGGCGACGACGCGCCGCGCTTCAACGCCGGCGTCGACGTCGGCTCGAACTACATCGTGCTGCCGTACGACCCGAACGCCGCGAACGGCGACCCGGTCGTCTACAGCGCCGGCGGCGGCACCCCCATCGGCGGACTCGTGGACGGTGCGACCTACTACGTCGTCGACCACACGCCCACCCACTTCCAGATCGCGCGCACCAAGTGCGAGGCCACGCTGAACGCCGACGACTGCGCGCACGACGGCATGGCCGTCCCGGGCGCGAAGGTGCCGATCACTTTCGGCTCCACGGGCAGCGGCCGCTCGCACAGCTTCGTCCGCTCCGGCCAGCTCCCGGGCGCCGACGGCCGGCAGACCGGCCCGCAGACCATCACGACCGGCACCTCGTCCGGGTTCTCCGGAGTCGCGGTCACCGCGACCAACAGCGACTACATCGCCTCGCTCGGCGTCTCCGCGGGCGTCGCCGGAACCGTCGCCGTGAACCTGTCCGGATCCATCTCCGTGCTGACCGTGCACACGACCGCGTCGATCGGCGACCACGCCAAGATCAACTGCGCGACCGCCGCCTGCGCGGCGAACGACGCCGCCGCCGGATCCGGCGAGTCCGTGCGGGTCGCCGCGGGCAACAACTACCGCACGCTCGGCCTCGCCGCCTCCGTCGCGGTGAGCGGCACGGCAGCGGTCGGACTCTCTGCCGCGGTCAGGGTCGTCGAGCTGCATGCCGACGCCTTCATCGACCACGACGCGATCGTCAACGCCCGGCACGACATCGAGGTCGTCTCGCACACGAGCGACGCCGTCGTCTCGGTCAATCTCGCCGCTGCGGGTGCCACGGTCGGCGTCGCCGGCACCGTGGGCGTCACGGTGCTGAAGACCTTCACGAACGCGTACACGGGCAATGCGGTCACGCTGCGCTCCGACGGCAACATCGCGGTGCTCGCCTCGGACGACACGTCCCTCATCCTCGTCACCGCCTCCCTCGCCGTCGGCTGGGTCGGCGTCGGCGTGGGCGTCGACGTGGTCGTGGCCACCAAGAGCACCCAGGCGCACCTCGGCACGAACAACACGGTGATCGCCAAGGGCACCGGCGTCGGATACGGCTGCCCGAACACCGGTGAGGCCTGCATCGACAACGGCTCGATCGCGAGCGACTCCTTCGGATCGCAGACGGTGCACGGACTCGTCGTGCAGGCCGGATCCACCGAGAAGCTCTTCGGCATCGTCGCAGGACTCGCGGCCGGGTTCGTCGGCGTCAGCGGCAACGTCGGGGTGAGCATCCTCACCGTCGGCACGGGCGCCTGGATCGACGACGGAACCACCGTGGACAAGGGCTCCGGCACGATCGTCGGCGGCGTCGCTGCGAACCAGTCGGTGGCGGTCAACGCGACCGACCGCCTCGACTCGCTCACCTTCGCGGGCGGCGTGGCCGGCGGGTTCGTGGGCGCCGCGGGCGGCATCGACATCGGCGTCGCGAACGTCAGCGTGACCAGCTACATCGGCACTGCCGACGTCTGGGCGAACGGCGCCGTGGCCGTGAACGCGCTCGCCATCAAGCACGTCTCCAGCTACGCGGTGAGCGTCGGCGGCGGATTCGTCGGCCTCGCCGGCGCGGTGTCGGTCTGGTCCATCGGCACGACCCCCACCGACCAGTACAACTCGGACGCGAACGGCCCGCGGCGCGGCGCCTACTCGTCGGCGAACAGCTACACGACCGGCGACGTGGTCACCGACTCCGGGCACACCTACGTCGCCCGCAAGAACAGCGACCCCGCGCACGTGCACACCACGTCCGACGCGGCGTACTGGGAGCTGTCCGACCCGAAGAGCGCCGCCACGGGCGACAGCGGGGCCATGTCGGCGCAGGACCAGGCCGACGGCACGGCCTCCGGATCGGGCGACGGCTGGGGCAGCGCGCTCAGCGGCACCGCGGCGCAGAAGGTCGCGAACTACCAGGCCGGCCACGCCTACAAGAACGGCGTGATCGTCACCGACGGCAGCGGGCACTACTACCAGGCGAACGTCGCCTTCACCTCGGGCGCCTCGATCGCCGCGGACGGCACGAAGTGGACGCCCATCAACGCCCCGTACGCGAGCTACGTGTATTCGGGCGGCGACCGCGCGAACCAGGGCCTCGTCGCGGCATCGCCGGGCGGATCCGTCACGGCCGACACGTTCCACCCGACCGTCGGGCACCCGGCGCCGCCGGCCGGAACGTCCGCCACCATCTACGGCACGGTGCACTCGCTGCTGTCCGATGTGCAGGTCATCGCGGACGACCGCCTCGACGTCGTCGCCCTCGCGGGCGCGGCGAGCGTGGGCCTGGGCGCCCTCGGCGCCGGCATCTCCGTCCTCACGATCGGCCTGCACACCGACGCGGGCGTCGCCGGCACCGCGAGCGTCTCCGCCGCGGGCACCGTCGGTGTGCACTCGAACCTCACCGAGAACGTCACCGACATCGCCGTCACCGGATCCGTCGCCGGCATCTCCGTGACGGGTCAGATCGTGGTGCTGAGCGACACCAGCTCCCAGGCCGCGCACATCGACACCGGTGCGAGCATCCCGAAGGCCGGCACGAGGATCGACGTCACGACCCTGGCGACCCGCACGATCACCGCCTACGCGGTCGGCATCACCCTCGCGGCCGGCGCGGTCGGCGTCGCGGTCGCGGTGCTGAACCTCAGCGGCGACACCACAGCCACGATCGGCGACGTCGCGATCGGATCCGGCGGGGCCATCGGCGGCCTCACCGTCACCGCCACCGATCACGTGTCGCCGAACGTCCTCGCGGTCTCGGCGCAGGGCGGGATCCTCGCCGGCATCAGCGGCATCGTCGCGATCCTGAACTACACCGGCACGACTCGGGCGGCCTCCGGCGCACACGGCACCGTCACGATCGGCGGCACCGGCGTCACGGTGAGCGCCACCGGGACGCGCACGGACATGACCCCGGTCGCCGTGAACATCTCGACCGGCGCCCTCGCGGTCGGCTTCACGCTGCTGATCGCCTCGAGCGGCCGCCACACCGAGTCGGAGCTGGGCGGCGACATCACCACGAGCGGCGCCGTGGACGTCGAGACGAACGCGAGCAACGTCGTGACCGCCTGGACGCCGGGCGTCGCGGTCGGCGCGGCGGCGATCACCGCGATGATCCCGATCGCCACGATCTCCGGGCACACGACGGCCGAGCTCACCGGCCGGGTGGGCGGATCCGCGAGCGTCACCGTGCACGCGAGCGGCGAGAACCACGCGAAGGCGGAGGTCGACATCCTCGGCATCGCCGGCCTGTCGCTCAACGTCGGCGTCGCGAAGGCGACCATCGCGGACGGCGCCGACATCGCCGCCACCGTGAGCTCGGGCGCCTCGATCGCCTCGGGCGGCACGGTCACCGTGACCGCCGACATCCACGGGACGAACACCCGCAACGAGGCGATCGCGATCGGCAAGAACCTGAGCGCCGGATTCGTCGGCGCCGGCGCCGTGTTCGCCGCGCAGGCCCTGATGGGCGGCGCCGTGCACGCCGAGCTCTCCGGCAGCGTGACGAGCTCCGCGAGCGTCGCCGTCAGCGCGATCGGGGCCAACCGGGCCGAGTCGCAGCTGCTCGTGGTGAGCGTCGGCGGCCTCGCGGGGATCTCGGTGAGCCTCGCGGATGCCGAGATCCGTACGGCCGCGAAGGTCGAGGCCGTCGCCGTCTACGCCGGTGTGCCCCGCACCATCACGAGCGCCGGGCCGGTGACGTTCGACGCCGAGTCGCACAACACCGCGTACACCAAGACGCAGATGGGTTCGGGCGGCGGCCTCGTCGGCATCAGCGTCAGCGTGCCGACCGCGGACATCGCCGCGGCGACCACCGCCTCCGTCGACGTCGGCGTCGACGCGGCCTCGCTCTCGGTCACCGCGGACGGCACGAACAACGCCTCCTCGGTCACCGACATGCTGAGCATCGGCGGACTCGGCGCCGGCGGCGCCAACGACGCGCACGCGACGATCCAGTCCTCGGCGCTCGTCACCGCCGCCGTCGGTGCACACAGCACGGTCGCCCTGACCGGAGCCGCGATGATCAGCGCCGTGAAGAAGAACACCGTCGTCTCGACCACCAGCAGCGTCAACGCCTCGCTCGTGATCAGCGTCGGGATCATCGGTTCCACGGCGGCCGACCACGGCGGCAGCACTGCGGCATTCGGTGGCGAACTGGTCACCGGCAGCCAGCTCACCGTCCAGACCGACGCGACCGATGCGACCACGACCACGCTCGACATCGTCTCGGTATCCCTCGCTGTCGGCGTCTCGGCCGTGTCCGCGACCGGCGCCATCGACGGCACCGACGCGGCCGCACTGGGCGGCTCGACGAACATCCACAGCCCCGGCACGGCCATCACCGTGCACGCGGGTCGCGGGGCGATCGCACTCACCAACGTCACCGGCGGCGCGGGCGGGATCCTCGGGTCCGGCACCGACATGAAGGCGGTCGCAACCGTCGGCGGCACGGTCTCGGCCTTCGTCGACGACGGTGCGACCGTCGGCACCGTGTCGGGCCGGCCCGGATCCCTCGCGGTCACCGCCGACGATGCGGCCGTCGCGGGCGCCGGCGCCAAGGCGGGAGCGGGCTCCATCGGCCTCACGATCGGTGCGGCGGTCGGATCGGCCACCGCGAACCCCACCGTCAAGGCGTACCTGGGCACGGGCGTGCACGTGGTGCTCGGCACGGGAGCGACCAATGGCGTCACCGTGACCGCGATCTCGCATCGCGCGCAGGCCGTCGGCACGGCCAAGGTGGTCGGCGGCGGCATCGCCAACGTGGGCCTGCCCGGCGCGGACGCCACCACGTCGCCGACGGTCGACGCGCACTTCGGCGCGAACAGCACGATCCTCGCCGGCGGCACGGTGACCCTCGACGCGCAGTCGCTGGCCGACCCGCAGGGGGCACTGCTCACCGACGACATCGTGGGCCTCAACGCCGACGGCGGCGCCGCGCCCTCCGATACCGTGCTGTTCCCACAGCACGGTCTGTCCACCGGCGACCAGGTGCAGTACAGCTCGTCGAACCCGATCGGCGGGCTCCGCAACGGACACGTCTACTCGGTCGTGGTGCCGGTCGTGAACGGCGACCCCGACCCCGACCACCTGGGCTTCGGCGTCACCTGGACCGCCGCGTCGATCGACGCGCTGAGCCTGGTGCCCGGCGCGTCCGGTGTCGACACATCCCGCGGGCTGCTGCGGTTCAGCGGGCCGCACCACTTCGAGAACGGCGACGCCCTCATCTACCGCTACGACCCGGCGCATGCCTCGTCGATCGGGCTGACCAACGGCGGCGTCTACTACGTGCGCGTGATCGACGCCTACACGATCGCGCTCTATGCCGCGCAGGCGGACGCGCTGCAGGCCGCCAGCGTGTTCCACACGGGGGACGTGAGCGGCAACCTCATCGGCGGCACCCCGTTCACCGTCGGCCAGCAGGTCACCTACCGCTCCGCGCCGGCGAGCACCTTCACGCACGGCGCGGGCATCCCGGCCGTGAACGGCCATCCCGCCTGCGCCTACTGCAACCATGCCGTCGACGTGACGGTCGACGGCAGCGGGCACGTCACGGGCGACAGCGGATCCGCCTACAACGTCTACCTGCCGACCGTGAACGTCGACCCGGTGACGCACGCGGTCACCCTCTCCGACCACAACCTGCACGACGGCCAGGCCGTGATCTACCGGGTCAGCGACTCCTCGCACAAGATCCCCGAGCTCACGGTCGGCGCCACCTACTACGTGATCCGGCAGAGCGCGTACGCGATCCGCCTCGCCGCGACCTACTGCGACGCGGTCGGCCACGCCGGTGACGCGGCCTGCCCGAACGCCTCCGTCGTGACCCCGATCCACGTCTCCGCCCCGCCCGAGTCGCGCGACGTGCAGGCGTTCGCCCCCGCGGGCATCGGCCTCAGCGACGGCGCCACCTACACGGTGGGCAGCCGCGACGGATCCGGCCGGATCACCCTCACCGGCCAGTCGCTCACCACGGCGCACGTGTTCGGCGACCAGACGCTGTACCTCGCCGGGGCGGCGCTCAGCGCGGGCACCGGCGCGCAGGAACTCGTGCTCCGGCTCACCGGATCCCTCACGGGCTCCCAGAAGCTGCTCACCGCCGACGGCTCGTCGCTGCGCGCGGCCTCTCCGCCCCCGGGCACGGGCGTGACCAACGCCGCGGCCAACGGCGGCGGGGGAGGACTGGGATCCTTCACCTCGCAGACCGCGCAGACCACCGTCAACCCGACCGTGCGCGCCTACGATGCGGCCGCGTCGATCACCGCGGGCGGCAACGTCGGCATCAGCGGCACGACGCACACCAACGCGACCGCGACCACGAGCAACGGATCCGGCGGGCTCATCTCCGGCGCCGGCGTGTCCTCGCACGTCGACGGCACCGGCAACACCTCGGCCTTCATCGGCAGCGGCCCCGACGGCATCACCGGCACCACCCCGGCGACGCAGGTGAACGCGAGCGGAGTGAACATCACCGCGGGCGGCATGGTCCGGGTGTTCTCGACCGCCACGTTCGTGGCGAACGCGGACGCCGATACGGAGAGCGGCGGACTGGCCGGCGGATCCATCGCGCACGCCGAAGTGCACCTCACCGACAACACCGCGTCGGTGATCGGCGCCGGTGCGCACGTCGTCGGCGGAACCGTCAACGTGCTCGCCACCACCACCGGCTCGAACATCACGAGCCACGCGCGGTCGATCTTCATCGCCTTCGCCGGGTTCGCCACCGCCAAGGCGGTCTCCGAGCTGAAGAGCCGCGACACCGCGCTCATCGACGGCCAGACCGGCACGCCCACCTGGGTCGAGGGCGACAACGGCGTGGATCTGCGCGCCTTCCACAGCGGCAACACCCGCTCGCACGACGACGACCCCGAATGCTGGTGCATCGGCCCGTCCTACAGCGACGGCTACGACAACTTCGAGTTCTCCGAGACGGCGGCGGCGCATGCGGGCGTCACGGTCGAGGCGGGCACGCGGATCCAGTACGGCGTGAACACGAACGATGCGAGCCTCGACCCGGCCGACCCGTCGCCGTGGCACCTCGCCCACCCGGCCGGCCAGACGCACCTCGCGCTGTACGTGCAAGCCGAGACGAGACCAGGCGATCCGGTCGACAACACCGGCACGCGACACGTCGACTGGAACGCGGACGTGATCATCCACGAGGGCCCGAGTCCGCTGTTGATCATCGGCCCGGACGGCCACGTGGTGACCGCCGTCAACATCACCGTCAACGGGGTGAGCAACCCCGCACCGGGAACGGACTTCAGCGGCGCGCCCGTGATCGAGGTGAACGACCTCGTCAACCACGACACCGGCGACGTGCTGATGAGCTCGGGCGGCGGCACCATCCACAACACCCTCAACGGGGGCGCGAATGTGTCGAACCACTACTGGGGCACGTTCTACTACCGCGACAACTGGGCCGCGGTGACGATCCTCAACCACTCGACCGAGCGCCTCGTGATCGACGACATCAACGTCCTCAACGTCGGCACGCCGACCGTGACCCTCGCCGCCCCCACCGTGAGCGCGATGTTCGCCATCATCCGTCACGTCGACCCGACGCTCGTCACGATCACGAACGACGCCCCGACCGCATCGCCCGACCTGCTCATCAACGGCACGATCCTGAACCCGATCGGCGAGACCGACGTGTCCAGCACCGGATCGATCTCGTCGTCGACGGCGCGCGGCGGATCCAGCTCCGCGTTCAGCGGCCCGCACACGGACCTGATCCGCACGAACATCCTGCACCTCATGGCCGGATCCTCGATCGCCGCGCCCGCGACCTACCTCAACATCGACCTCGTGCAGTGGGCGGGTCACGACGAGGACCTCACCGCGCACTCCGGCATGAGCCAGTACCTCGACCTGCAGACGCTGCTGCGCGACCCCGCCATCGCGAACCCGCAGACGCCCGCCTACGTCATCCCGATCGACCACCTCGTGGCGGGGGACAGCATCTTCGTCCGCCTGCAGGCCACGCAGTACCAGACCTCGGTCGGCACGGTGCCCGGGATCCAGGTGACGGCGACGCCCGGCCCGAGCGGGCAATACGTGAGGTTCTACCACCCCGACAGCGCGCACTGCTACTACGCCGACGGCTGCACGAGCCCGCATCCGACTCTCGAACCCGGCGCCTTCGCGACCGGCGGCAGCGCCACGGCCAGCACGTACGACTTCAGCCTCCTCGACGCCGGATCGAACGGGAACAACGGGCAGATCGACGTCTTCGCGGCGAACGACGCGCCCGCGGCGACCCGGATCAACATCGTCGGCCTCGTGCTCATCGAGCAGCCCGCCTCAGGCGTCACGGCGGCCACGTACGGCACGGTGAACGCCGACACCAACGGCTTCATCGCGCTCACCGAGCAGTACGGAGACCTCCGCGCCGGCCTCATCCGCTCCACCGACGACGACGTGACGCTCACCGCGCCCGGATCCATCTACGACGCCCCGCAGCCGTCCCCGAACCCGCCGAGCTCCGGGCACACCCCGGCGGCGACCACGCCGCAGGTGGTCGGCGTGAACGTCACCCTGACCGCGCAGCACGGCACGATCGGCCTCGACAGCAACTTCCTCGAGATCCAGTCCTCGGTCGACAAGTTCGGCGTCCTCAACGCGCAGGCCCCCGGCGTGATCCGCGTCTCGCAGACCACCGGCGACCTGCACGTCGACACCGTCACCACCTGCTACGGCTCCAGCGCCAGCACCTGCGCGAACATCTCGCTGACGAACTTCCACGGCTCGATCACCGACGGCCACAACGCCGGATCCGGCGGCACGGCGGCGAACGTGATCGGCGACACGATCGACCTGCTCGCCCGGTACGGCAGCATCGGCGCCGCGGACGGCACGAACGACCTGAAGCTCGACTCCGCCAGGGGCAGCGGCTGCACGAGCAGCTACACGCTGCTGTACCAAGGCGCGAACTACCAGAACGCCACCGACGCCCAGCGTGCGGTCACCGCCACCTGCGACGTCGCGGCCCAGGCCGACGGCAGTATCTTCCTCACCGAGGTCGACGGCTCCATGAACGTGCTGCTCGCCCACGCGGGGGAGAACACGGGCCACGTCGCCGGCCCGAACAGCGTGCGCCTCACCACGACCGAGACCGGCGCCGAGGGCAACGACATCCTGCTGCTGCACTCCGGTTCGACCCTCGTCGTGGAGAACACCCCGCAGACCGTGCTGCAGGGCCTCATCGAATCCGACGGCGGCAACATCGTGCTCCGCTCGGCCGACGACATCGTCACGGATCCGAGCAGCATGATCCTCGCGTTCGCGAGCACCGTCGCCGGGGTCGTGGCCGACCCGAACCAGCGGGACAACGCCACCGGCAACATCGACATCTACGGCGACTGCCACAACGCCGCCTCCGGCGCCTGCCAGATGCCGACGCTCGACACCACCGCGCCCGACCCGACCGTCGGCGACGGCACCGTGATCGTGCTGCGCAGCGGCCAGGCGGCGGCGGGCGGCCTGCCCGGCGAGATCGCCAACGGCGCCGGCGGTCTCACCCGGGTGTTCGGCAACTCCGAGGCCGACACGATCGTCTTCGACCGCACGATCCTCGTCGGCCAGACCCGCGCCTACGGCGACGGCACGCCTACGCAGGCCGGCCTCTACGCCCCGCTCTGCAACGGCCCCCCGAACACGTGCGTCGACACGTTCGTCGTCAACCGGCTCCAGTCGATGGTGCCGCTCGGCCAGCAGGTGAGCCGCGGCGCGACCCTGACCCTCGACGGCCAGTCCGGCAGCAACATCTACTCGGTCTTCACGAGCGGCAGTCAGTTCACCAGCAACAACTACGAGCTCAACGTGCTCGGCTCGCACGCCCCCGCCGACGGCACCGACACGCTCAACATCTACGGCTACGACACGTACACGGCCGCGTCCCCGGACTCCACCGGCATCGACCCGAGCACCCAGCACGAGTACGCCACCAACGACATCTTCCTGCTGCGCGGCACCCCCGGCGGCATCCTCGGAGAGACGGCGGCGCGGCCCGCCCTCTACCAGGGCACCGGCGCCCACCCGGTCTCCGCGGACCCGTACTCGGCCGGATCCGGATTCGTCGCCCTGCTGCACTCCACCCTGGCGGGCACGCAGGCGAACCTCGGCGGCACCACGACCACCGGCACCACGGGCATCTACGGCGTCGAGCGGATCAACTACGACTCGGCCATCAACGGCGGCCTGCACGTCTACGCCCTCGGCGGAAACGACTACTTCGCGGTCGACGACAACGCCGCGGCCACCTACCTCGACGGCGGATCGGGCGACAACCAGTTCCAGATCGGCCAGATCTACGGCGAGCGCCGCAGCGCGGGCGCCGTCGCCTCGCCCGCCCCGTCCTACGGCGCCTCGGGCAACCTCGCCGCCGAGAACGTGTTCGACGTCGCGACGGTCGCCACCACGCGCGGCTGGCTCTCCCGTGGCACGAGCGCCCCCCTGGTCGCCCAGGGCGGCACCGGCAACAACACCTTCACGGTCTACTCGAACCACGCGGTGCTGCACCTCGAGGGAGACGGCGGCAACAACCTCTTCATCGTCCGCGGCTTCGCCCTCGCGCAGACCGACGCGGCCGGCAACATCATCCTCCCCGGCGGCTGCACCACGATCGAGGCCCCCGCGTGCATCCCGATCCCGATCACGACCAACGGCTACTCCACCGCCGCGCAGACCGACGTGCGCACCGGCGCGGGCAACAACCAGGTCGAGTACAACATGAACGCCCCGGTGTCCGTCGACGGCGGCACCGGCTTCAACAAGCTGATCATCCTGGGCACCGAGTTCGCCGACCACATCGTGGTCACCGACCACGGCATCTTCGGCGCCGGGGTGTCGGTGACCTTCAAGAACATCCAGGTGATCGAGGTCGACGGGCTCGAGGGCGACGACGTGATCGACGTGCTCTCCACCGCCCCCGGGATGGCCGTGCGGGTCATCGGCGGCCTCGGCAGCAACCAGATCAATGTCGCCGGCGACGTCAGCGGCAACGTGTACTCGCGCGATATCAACGGCACCAGCGGCACGATCAACCTCGCGGTGATCACCCAGGACCAGCTGTACCAGGACGTCGTGATCCCGGGTGTCGCACTGAGCGTCGCACAGGGCTCGCAGGGCGCCGTGATCATCACGGAGCACGCGGGCGGCACGCTCGTGAAGGAGACGCAGAACGGCCAGGTCACCAGACCGCCCATCGGCACGATCGACGCGTACAGCGTGCGGCTCGCGCAGGCGCCGACCTCGACCGTCTACATCGCGGTCACCGCCGAGCCCGATATCCGGCTGAACCGGGAGGGCAGCCCGCAGGGCGACTCGATCCTGCTCGCCACGACCGCGCTCGGATCCGTCCCGAACCCCGGCACGACCACCGCGGACAGCGACTTCTACCGGCACGTGCTGATGGACGCGCTCGCGACCGATCTGCCGCAGCGCGCACTCGTGCTCGTGTTCACGCCCGGCAACTGGCAGATTCCGCAGCTCGTGTGGGCGGGCGCGATGAACGATGCGCTCGACGATGGCCTCCGCACCTATGAGATCAGCCACAGCGTGCTCAGCGCCGACCCGTTCTTCGCCAATGCGCCCGTGCGTAACGTCGAGGTCACCAAGATCGATCCGGGCACCCCGGCGATCCTCGTCACCAACCTCGGCAACACCAACACGACCGGGATCTCGATCGCCTCCCGCTTCACGGACGGCGTCGGCAACGGTTCGACGACCTTCACGTCGAACACCGCGCACTTCACGCTCAGCGACGTCGGCCAGCCGATCTCCTCGATCGACGGCAGCGCCGCGATCCCCGCGAACACGGTGATCCTGTCGGTGGTCGACGGGCACACCGTCGTCCTGTCGGCCGCGGTCGCCGGCACGAGCGGCATCCACTTCGCCCTGCCGAGCCGGCTCGCCGCCGTGCAGCAGTACCGCGACGGCGCCACCACGAACGGCTCGAACATCCTGTACTCGGCGAGCGCGGGCTTCAACGGCGGCGACGTCGGCCGCAGCCTCGTGGAGGCCGACACCGGCAGCGCGATCCCCGCAGGCGCGACGATCGTCGCGGTCGCCGGGGACGGCACCTGGGCGCAGCTGTCGGTGGTCGCGGTGGCGACCGTCACCGGCCTGGTCTTCGCGATCCCGGACCGCAACGCGAGCAACCTGATCCTCGGCGGCAGCGGCAACGCGACGTACGCGATCTCCGGCTACGCCTCGGTCGTGCTCGCCGCGCAGCCGAGCGCACCCGTGACCGTCACGATCACCGCCGCGAACGACGCGCGCATCTCCCTCTCCAGCACCGACCCGCGGTTCCACGTGGTCACCGCGGCATTCGGCACGACGGCGGGCGTGTACACGATCACGTTCTCGACGCTCGACTGGTCGACGCCGGTCATCGTCAAGGAGGACGCGACCGCGCACTACAGCATCGCGGATCCGCACAACTCGTACCTGGTCACGAGCGTCACCAGCAGCGGACCCGAGTACACCGGTGTCGACAACGGCCTGACGCCGTGGGACGTGCTCGTCATGAACGACCTGACGCCGGCCGGCATCGTGCAGGCCCCCGCGGGGATGGTCGTGACCAAGTGCGGCGACGCGCTGTGCACGGTGCCCGGACCCGGGTCGAGCATCAGCATCCGCCTCGCCGCCCCGCCCAGCAAGGACGTCACGGTCGCGCTCGTGACCGACGGCCAGACCGACATCGTCACCGACGGCGTACGGGTCACGAACGGCGCGATCGGCGCCCAGAAGACCGTCACGTTCTTCAGCGGCAACGTCACGATCGCCGGCCTCGTGGTGACGCTCGCGGCCACCGAGCTCGGCAGCTTCCTCGCGGACGGCTTCGCGCTCGGGCAGCAGATCCAGCTCACCGGCGCCGGGGCACCGCTCACCGCGACCATCACGGCCATCACCGCGACGACGATGACCCTGAGCGTCGCACCCGCCGCGGGCCCGCACACGGTCACGATCGGACGCGTCGTCAATGCCGGACTGCTCACCGGATCCGTGGTCTACGACTCCGCCGCGGGCACGCTGCGGCGGGCGGACGGGTCGAGCTGGCTCGACGACGGCTTCCTCGAGGGCCAGATCTTCAAGATCGGCGCCTCCGCGACGATGCTGAAGATCCAGGCGCTGACCGGCAGCACCTCCACGAAGGTCGACATCCTGACCGTGACCGACAAGACCGCGCTCGCCGCGGTGCTGGGCGCTTCGGGCACACCGACGCTCACGCTCACGCAGTGGGCCGCCCAGGTCACCTTCACGCCGTCGAACTGGTACCAGCCGGTCGCGATGGGCGTGGTCGCCGACCCGAAGTACACTGTCCCGCCGGGCAACGCGTCGCTGCTCAGCTTCCCGAAGACCCCGCACCTGCTCTCCGCGATCCGCGGCCCGCTGTCGGTCGAGGGCGGCCCCACGGCCGGCAACCACGCCGCGCTGCAGCTGCCGGTGATGCTGCCGCAGGAGGGCAACGCACTGCCGTTCGGCATCGGGATCCAGCCGCCCGAGGCGCAGCAGGTCAACGTCCTGAACATCTTCGACGACGGCGCGCAGCAGAACCAGACGGGCGTGCTCAGCTCGACGACCCTCACCGGCTTCGGCATGGGCCCCGGCCTCGACTTCACGCACCACAAGGGCTACGAGCCCGGCAACCCGGCCAAGCCGACGTTCGGCGAACCGCCGGTGTTCCCGAGCGGCATCAGCTTCGGCTCGGTCACCGTCGACCCGGCCACGGGGCAGATCCAGACCAACGCGAGCCTGTCGACGATCCAGTCGCTGAACCTCCTCGAGGGTCAGGGCAACGACACCCTGACCGTGACCGGCACGCTCGTCGGCGGACCGTACACGAACGAGGACGGCACACCCGGCACGACCTTCGTGCACGGCGGCCTCACGGCCCTGCACGGCGGCGGCGGTGCGGCGCTCAGCATCACCGGGAACTTCGACTTCACGGCGACCACGATCACGCGCGATGACGGCACCGCCTGGGCGGCGGACCAGTTCGCCGTCGGCCAGCAGCTGATGTGGAACGGCGTGCCGATCGGCGTCATCACGGCCGTCAGCGGCGCGGTGATCACCTTCGTCGGGAGCGGCCCGGCGAACGGGACGGGCGTGCATGGCACGGTCGCCGTCTTCGACCCGGCCGTCCACGTCATCACGAACGTCCACTTCGTCGGCAGCACCCTGATCCGCACCGACCTGCGCAGCTGGGTCGAGGCGGGCTTCTCGATCGGGCAGCTCGTCACGGTGAACGGCGTCGTTGTCGGGGCGGTGATGGGCTTCACCGGTCCCACGCAGGACATCCTGCAGCTCAGCGCGAGCCCCGTCCCGCCGTGCGCGAGCGGCACCACCTGCACGGTCACGGTCGCGCAGGCCGCCGCGAGCGCCAACGCGGTGCGCTACGGCGGCAACGTCTTCACGGTCACCGGCGGCGCCGGCCCCGGCCCGGGTGCGACCCCGCCGACCGTCACCGGCACGTTCACGACCGGGCTGTCCGGATCCTCGCCGACGCTCACCCGCAGCAGCGGATCCTGGATCGCCGACGGCTTCGTCTACGGCATGGTGCTGCAGGTCGGCGGACTGCCGGCCTGGACCATCACCGGAGTCACCGCCACGGTGCTGACCCTCAGCGGGCCCGCGTTCACGAACCCGACCGTCAATGTCGCCGCGGTCGGCTACGCCCCGTCGCCGCTCGTGGTCTACGGCGCGACCTCGCAGGACGGCATCTGGTACTCCGGCGACCCGCACACGCAGACCAGCCGGGTGTTCGGATCCAAGCCGTTCCCGAACCAGGTCGGCGTCGGCACGCCGCAGTTCGTGTTCCCGGTCGCGAACCCGTTCCGCCACGCCGGCAACAACGTCATCGACGCGAGCGCCCTGTTCGCGGGCGTCCCGAACGGCCAGGTGCCGTCGGTCGGCCTCACCGTCTACGGCGGATCCGGCGACGACACGATCCGCGGCAGCCAGGCGGGAGACTTCCTCGCAGGCGGATCCGGGAACAACACCATCTTCGGCGGCCGCGGCGACAACATCATCCTCGGCGCCAACGGCGTCAACACGAACGTGATCAGCCGTGCGATCTCGTTCCCGACCGTGAACAACAGCGTCTACGAGAACGCCGATCCGCTCATCGCCGGGAACAACCTGATCTACGGCGACGTGCCCGGCGCGACCGCGACCGACCGCTACGGCGACTACGACAACCTCATCTTCGGCGCGATGGGGGTCGTCACGCAGGACACCCAGGAGGCGACGGTCGGCGTGATCATCGCAGGCCCGCTCGGCGGCACTCGCACGGTCACCGGCGGCCTCACCTCGCACCTGCCGTCGGGCTCGGCCCTCAACGGCGTCGCGACCGTCACCTGCGTGACCGCCTGCTTCCGCCTCACCGACGTCGGCCTCGCGATCGCCGACACCGCGGGCACGCTGCTCTCGGCCGGCACGATCATCACCGCCGTGAGCGCCGACCTGAAGACCGCGACGCTCTCCCGCAACGCGATCGGCAGCGCGTCCGCCGGCAGCGCGTCCTTCACGGTCGGCCCGCCGCAGGGCTACTGCCGGCCGACCGGGGCCTCGCAGCTCAACGTCTACTGCCCGGCGAGCGGCACCACGCCGTGGGGCGACGCCCGGATCGAGAAGCTCCAGACGACGCACGACATCCTCGCCGCGTACTCCGATGCGACCCAGAACCACGGGAACAACCGGATCTACGCGTCCGGCGGCGACAACGTCATCGTGGGCGGCGACGGCGCGAACGACATCCAGGGCGGGCCGGGACGCAACCTGATCATCGGCGGCAGCGTCGCACTGAACCGCGCCTCGCAGCTGTTCGACTATCGCAACCCGCGCTTCCAGGACCTCGCCGGCACGCAGATCTACAGCACCACGCCCGGCTCGCTCACGCAGAGCCTCACCGACGGGCTCGCGCAGAACGATCCGACCGGCCACGCGTGGTGGGGTGACTTCCTCTCCGGCACCGGCGGGATCCTGCTCTCCGTCCCGCTGGGAGATGCGAACCGGCCCACGCAGCTGCAGGACTCCGCCAACAAGGGCGCCGACTACATCGCCGGCGGATCCGGATCCGCGATGATCTTCGGCGAGTCGAACGACAACATCATCCAGGCGCACGGCTCGATCGACATCACCGCGCCCGCTTCGCCCACCGGCTACCCGACCGTCTCGAACGGCTCGCCGTCGATCGGCAGCGTGTTCGGGGGAGCGGCCACCTGCTCGTTCCGCGGATCCTTCCTCGGCAACCGGGTCGGCGCCTGCCGCGACGCGAACAACGCCCTGCTGATCAACCCGTCCGTCGACGACTACGCGGCGCTGCAGTACCGGCTGAACGGCAGCCTCGTCTTCGGCGCCCACACGATCGCCCGCACCGACGGGCTGTGGTGGGCCGACGCCGGCATCGCCGTGGGGCAGACGCTCACCGTGAACAATGTCATGGTCGGCGTGGTGACGGCCGTCAACCAGGGCACGCTGACCGTCACCGGAGCTCCGGCTCCCGCCTCGTGCACGTCCCTGCCCTGCACGGTCACCGCGACCGTCGCGGCGACCGACGGCCAGAGCTACGTCGAGGGCGGCCGCGGTGACAACACGATCTTCGGGAACCGCGGGCAGAACGACATCATCGGCGGCAACTCCGACTTCTTCAGCCTCACGCTGCCGAGCGAGCGCGCCAGCGGATCCAACCTGATCTTCGGCGGATCCGGCCTGAACGCGGGCCGCGAGGACTGCGGCGACGGCGTGCTCGACGCGACGAACCACTGCATCACGAACCCGAACGGGCACGCGCACGACGCGAACGTGATCCTCGCGAACAACGGGGAGATCATCCGCCTCGTCGGCACGAACCACCAGTACGGTGTCGGCAACGGCGTCGCGATGTCGGTCGGCTACCTGAATTACAACTACGACGTGAACGGGTACACGACCGCGACCGAGCGCATCATCGCCCGGGCCGTGAACCTGCTCGACGCGACCCCCGGCGGCCCCGACCTCGCGAACCAGCCCGGCCCTCAGGTCACCGGATCCAAAGCCACCAACGGCGTGGGCGACATCGGCGGCACCCCGATCGTCGTCGACGGCGTGCACCTCATGCGCGGCAGCGAGATCCACGCCGAGTCCGGTGACGCGTTCATCTACGGCGGACCGGCGAACGATGTGATCTACGGCGGCGGCCAGAACGACACCATCATCCTCGGCTACGCGGACAACTGGGTCTCCGGCGGACGCGGCGACACCTGCATCATCGGCGGCGGCGGACGCTGCTTCGCGAGCCGCAACAGCTCGAGCTACGGCGAGCCGCTGTACGGCATCGCGCCGATCCCCGCAGCGAGCCTGTCCGAGCTCATCACCACCCCGGGCAACGTGCAGCAGGCGGTCATCAACGTAGCCGGCGCCCTCACCTACACCGCGGTGCTCTGGCCGTACAACTGGGATCCGGCAGCCAACGGCAGCCCGAGCTTCTCGACCGGCTGCAAGCAGAACGCGATCTGCGACCACTACCAGCCGCGCTTCGGGCACAACATCATCTACGGCGGCTGGGGCAACGGCGTCATCCACGCCGGTCCCGGACAGTCTGCGGTCTCGGGCGCCGAGGCGCCGGAGCTGGGCTACGCCGACAACTTCGACCTGAGCGGCACCGCGATCAACCAGGCGCCGTACGAGACCGACTGGTACCACCCGTTCAACCCGGGCAACCCGGCCGGCTGGCACCCGCTCGGCGACGACGGCAACGGCAACGCAGCGCGCGCAGGGATGTCCGGCAAGTCGAGCTACTTCGACCCGTCCGACCCGCGCCGTGAGGTCTGGCTGAACTCGGTCGTCTCGAATAACTTCGTGCTCGGCGCGCCGAACCCGCTGCTGTGCAAGACGATGGTGGCCAGCCCAACCTGCCTGCCGTTCTTCCTCACCTTCGACCCGACCGACGCCGGGCTGCCGCTCGACCTCACCTGGTACCCGGGCACCGGCGAGCCGCAGATGCCGACCACGGGGGACAAGGCGATCTTCGGCGACCTCGGCAGCGACTACATCGTCGCCGGCATGGGCCGGGTGCGGGTGTACGGCGGCTGGGGCGACGACCTCATCGACCTGCGTGCCGACACTCACGTGAACGGCGGACTCAACGACGGCCCGGTGCCGAACCTCGTCCGCAACGCCGACGGCTCGTTCAGCCGTGCGACCGCGAACTTCGTCTGGGGCACCCCGGCCTGGGAGTCCCTCGCCTACGGCGGCGCCGGTCAGGACATCTACTTCGCGGGCACCGGCGGCGACCGGCTCATCGACTGGGTCGGCAACCACAACAGCTACTACGTGCCGTTCTCGCAGTTCGGCATGCCGGCGGTCAGCCGCACGCTGCAGCCGTTCCTGCCCGAGTTCCTCTACGCGCTGTCGAAGAGCGACGGCGCCGACCAGACGCTGATGACCCGGTACGCGCCGTACGACGACCGCTACCAGGGCCTCGCGTCCCGCAACGGCGAACCGTTCGGCGAGCTCGGCCTCGTCCTGCAGCACGACGACGCCTGGCACCAGCAGACCGGCGATCCGTTCAACCAGATGCCGGAGAACCTCGGCGGCGTCGCCAACGACGTGCAGAAGACCGCGAACGTGCGGCCGTTCAACTCCTCCGGGATGGGCGCCTCCTCGGGCATCGTGAACGCCGCGGGTACGTTCGCGGCCGCGCGTCTGTCGCTCCCGTCCGGAGCAGGCGTGAACCTGCCCTCCGGCATCACCCCGGCCACCGCCACCGCCGTGCCTCTCGTCGTGAGTGGTGCGCCGGGGGCCACAGTGACCTACACGTTCACCCAGGGCAGCCGGGTCGTCTCCGGTTCCGGCACGATCGCGGCGGGCGGATCCTTCGCCATCGTGCTCGACCTGTCCGCCTTCGCCGACGGGGTCATCACGGTGACGGTCGTCGTCACGGTGCCCGCCCGGACACCCACCACCCTCACCTCACCGCTCGCGAAGAGCAGCATCGCGCCGACCGCGCCGACGGTCTCCTCCGCGACCTGGGCGAACCTCGCGACCAGGTCTGTCTACCTCGTCACCGTCCGCGGCCAGGCGGGCTCGATCGCGAATGTCATCATCACCGATGGCGCAGGGCACGTCGCGAACGGCATGGACATCATCGACACGAGCGGTGTGCTGATCATCCCGGTCGACGTGTCGCAACTGCTCGACGGCTCGCTCACCATCACGACGACGCTGACGAACGGCATCGGCGCGAGCACGGCGACCGTCACGTCGACGACCCTCGACTCCGTTGCTCCGTCGCTGACAGTCGGTGCGGTGCCGGCCACGGTCACATCCTCCAACGTGGGCGGCATCTCCGTGACGGTGTACGGCGAGACCGGCGCCCTGGTCCGCTACGTGTTCAGTGATGGGGTCACGTCCGTCACCGGTTCGGCGACGCTCAACGGCAGCGGGAAGACCAACCTCTGGAGCGGATCCCTCTCCTCGCTGCGCGACGGCTCGATCACGCTCACGATCACCGAGACGGATCCCGCTGGCAACCCGACCGTCTTCAGCCAGGCCCTGCTGAAGAAGGTGACTCCGCCCGCCGCACCGAAGGTCACGCTCAACGCGCTCGACGACAGCGGCTCCTCGAGCTCCGACTACGTGACGAACGTGGTCTCGCCCCGCTTCGTCGTCGTGCAGGCGGGCGACGCCGTCTCCACCACGGTGTACGTGAACGGCGTCGCGTACACCGGCCAGGCCCTCGCGACGGGCACGTACACCGTGACAGCGGTGAGCGTCGACGCCGCGGGAAACACGTCCGCCACGGCATCCGCACCGGCGACTCTGGTCGTCGACAACTCTCCCCCGTCGGGGACCGTCACGGTCGCGGGTGCCGTGGCAGGCGGCACCACCTATGTCGGTGCCGGATCCATCTCTCTCAGCCTGTCGTTCAGCGGAGCACCCGCGGGGCTCTCGCAGGTCTCGTTCTCGATCGACGGCGCACCCTTCAGCGCCCCGGTCGGCTACGCCACCTCGGCGACGCTCGCGGCGCCATCCGCCGAGGGCGCGCACACGGTGGCGGTCCAGGTGACGGACCGCGCGGGCAACACGATCACGATGACGCGCTCGTTCGTGATCGACCGGACGCCGCCGACGAGCACCTGGGCGATCACGGCGCCGTCGAACGGCACCGCGTACGACGTCTCGCAGCGGATCACCCTCACCAGCAACGCGACCGACAGCGGATCCGGGATCGCGTCGGTGCGCGTCACGATCGACGGCGCGGCCTGGGGGAGCGGGATCGCGCTCATCGGCGAGACTCTCACCGCGGGTGCGCACACCGTGGTCGTCACCGCGATGGATGCGGCCGGCAACAGCTCGACGTCGACGTCCACGATCACGGTGCGGGCGACCATCGCGGGGCTCCGTACCTCGGTGTCGTACGGGACGTCGAGCGGGTACATCACCTCGTCGTCCGTGTCGTCGAAGCTCCTCGGCGATCTCACCGCGGCGCAGAACGCTCTCACGGCGGGAAACCTCGCCGCCGCGAAGTCCGCCCTGGCGACCTTCGCCTCCGACGCCGCCGGCCGCTATGTCGCGTCCGCCTACTCGACCCTGCTGAAGAGCTGGGCGAACGACCTCGCCGCGTCGCTCTGACGGCGCAGGTCTCCTCCGCGGGTTCCGGAGCCGGATCCTTCGCGGTGCTAGGGTGGCGCCCGAAACGGCCCCGAGGAACACCGCATCGAGGAGCACCCCCCATGTCGCAGGAACGCATCCACGTCAATCCACTGCACCATCGGCCGGGAACCACGCTGCTGGTCGACAAGCACCGCATCCCCGATCAGGGAATGGATGCCCTTCTCGCGTATCACGTCGTCAGCGACGAGACCATGCTCGACGGCAATGCCCGGCTCAACCTCGCCACCTTCGTCACGACCTGGATGGACGAGGAGGCGCAGCGCCTCTACGCCGACGCCGTCGACAAGAACATGATCGACAAGGACGAGTATCCGCAGACCGCGGCGATCGAGACCTACTGCCAGCGCATGATCGCGGAGCTCTGGCACGCCCCTGATCCCGCGGCGGCGCCCGCCACCTCGACCATCGGATCCAGCGAGGCGTGCATGCTCGCCGGGATCGCCCTGAAGAGGCGCTGGCAGGAGCGTCGGCGCGCGGCCGGGCAGGATGCCGCGCGGCCCAACCTGGTCATGTCGAGCGCGGTGCAGGTGTGCTGGGAGAAGTTCTGCAACTACTTCGAGGTCGAGCCCCGCTACGTGCCCGTGAGCGACGAGCATCCGGCTCTGGACGGCGCGCAGCTGGAGCAGTACGTCGACGAGAACACGATCGGCGTCGTCGCGATCATGGGCGTCACCTATACCGGCGCGTACGAGCCGGTCACCCGGATCGCCGCAGCGCTGGACCGGATCGCGGCCGAGGCAGGGCACGACGTCCCGATCCACGTCGATGCGGCCTCCGGGGGCATGGTCGCCCCGTTCCTCGACGCCGACCTGGAGTGGGACTTCCGGGTTCCGCGGGTGGCGTCGATCAACACCTCCGGACACAAGTACGGGCTGGTCTACCCGGGGCTCGGCTGGGTCGTCTGGCGCGACGCTGAAGCGCTCCCGGAGTCGATGATCTTCCGCGTCAGCTATCTCGGCGGCGACATGCCGACGCTCGCGCTGAACTTCTCGCGGCCCGGCGCCCAGGTGCTGCTGCAGTTCTACATGTTCCTGCGGCTGGGACGCGAAGGGTATGCGGAAGTGCAGGGGACCTCGCGCGCCGTCGCACGGTATCTCGCGGACGGGATCGGGGCGATGGACGAGTTCGCCCTCATCAGCGACGGATCCACGATTCCGGTGTTCGCCTGGCGGCTCGTCGACGGCCACACGGAGAACTGGACGCTGCACGACCTGTCCGATCGACTGCGCATGCGCGGCTGGCTGGTGCCGGCCTATCCACTGCCGGCCGACAAGGAGCAGATCACCGTGCAGCGCATCGTGGTGCGAAACGGCGTGACGATGGATCTGGCCGAGGCGCTGCTCGCGACCATCCGCGAGGAAGTGGCGTATCTCGACGCGCTCACCGCGCCGCTGCCGGACCGTACGACCGGCCCCGGATTCCGGCACTGATCGCCCCGAGGTCGTAGCGAATGCGACGACGGGGCGCGCGCGGATCGAGCCGCTCACGCCCCGCCGGCATTGCGGTCACGCGACGATCGTGCCCTCGTGCCGGGGGATCGCCGGCAGCAGGAGCAGGGCGACGAGCAGTGCGAGCCCGGCGAACACCGCGCCGACGGTGAATCCGTCGTGGAAGACGGCGGTGCGTGCCGCCTCGATCAGCACCGGATCGCCGTGCGCGGCCTCGGTGAGCGCATCCACGCGGCGGAACGCCCAGGTCGCCGATACGGCGACGCCGAGCGCCCCGCCGACCTCCTGGCTGGTGTTGATGAGGCCGGCAGCGAGTCCGGCGCGCTGCTCCGGCACGCCGGCCTGTGCGGCGATTTGCAGCGGCACGAACGAGAGCCCCATGCCGAGGCCGGCGAGCGCGAAGATCGGCAGCACCCCGGTCAGGAAGCCGATCGAGGCCGGCGCGAGCGCGAGCAGCACGAGCGCGGTCGTGAGCAGCACGAGGCCGATCACGAGCACGATCCTGCCGGGAACGCGCGACACCAGATTCGACGCGACGCCCGCGCCCACGGCGACGAGCACGGCGAGCGGCACGTAGGCGAGTCCGGTCTGCAGGGGCGTGTAGCCGAGGACCTGCTGCAGGAACAGGCTGGCGAAGAAGAACACCGTCACCACAGTCCCGAGCAGGAACAGGGTGGCGAGGTTCGCGGAGCGGGTCAGCCGCGGACGGAAGACGTCCAGCGGCACGAGAGGCGCGGCCGCGCGCCGCTCGACGGCGATGAAGAGGGTGAGCAGCAGCAGGCCCAGGGTGAGGAAACCGATCACCACCGGGCTCGTCCAGCCCTGCTCGATCGTCTCATTGAGTCCGAACAGCAGGCTGAGCAGCGAGGCCGTGAGGAGTGCCGCCCCGAGCGCGTCGAAGCGGCGGCGCGGGCCTCGGGTCTCCGGCAGCACGCGCGGGGCGAGCAGCACAGCGGCCAGAGCCACGGGCACGTTGATGAAGAAGATCCAGCGCCAGCCCGGGCCGTCGGACAGGACGCCGCCCAGCGTGACGCCGGCCACGGAGGCGATGCCCGTCAGCGCTCCCCAGACGCCGAGCGCCTTCGCGCGCGCCGATCCGCCGGTGAACGTGGTGGTGAGCGTCGAAAGGGCTGCCGGGGCGATGAGCGCGGAGCCCAGGCCCTGCACGGCGCGGGCGGCGAACAGGATGCTCTGGTCCTGTGCGACGCCTGCGGCGAGCGAGGCGAGTCCGAACACGGCGAGTCCGATCTGGAGCATCCGGCGACGTCCGAGGGCGTCGGCCAGGCGCGAGCCGAGCAGGAGGAAGCCGCCGAGGATCGCGCCGTACAGCGTGACGACATAGGGGAGGTTCGCCTCGGAGATCCGGAGGTCGTGCTCGATGGAGGGCAGCGCGACGTTCACGATGCTCACATCGAGGAACACCATGAACTGTGCGATCGAGAGGAAGGCGAGGACGAGCCCGGGGTGTGCGATGCCCGGAGCGATGCCGGGGCGTGCCACGGGCGGAACAGTGGAGGAAGCGGTCATGGGAGTGTCTCCTGTGGGGTGCGTTCGTGCGATTGCCACCACGTTAGTTTCCTCAGTACACTAGGTACCTAGGAGAAACTGGCAACGATTTCGAGGAGCCCAGATGACTGTATCCACGATCGCCCCGATGTCTCCCGCCAGGGAGGGTGTGCTCCCCGATCTCGGGATCGGCGGATGCCCGATCTCGCCCGTCGTCGACATCGTGTTCAGTCGCTGGACCACGCCGATCCTCTGGCAGCTGGAGGCGCACGGGCGTCAGCGGTTCAACGATCTGCGGGATCTCGTGGAAGGCATCACGGCGAAGGTGCTGACGCAGCGGCTCCGCCAGCTCGAGCGTGACGGGCTCGTTGCGCGCACCACGTATCCGGAGATCCCGCCGCGGGTGGAGTACGAGATCACCCCGCTCGGGCGCAGTCTGGCGCCGGTGTTCTCCGCATTGGTGAACTGGTCGGGCGACCACCTGGCGAGCGTCGCGTCCGCGCGCGCCGATTACGATGCCTCGGACCGCCCTCGGCCGTAGGCGGGCATCGGCGCTACGATCCGTCTGTGGACTATGTCGTGCTGTACCGTCTGCGCGATGGCGTGGACCGGACGAGGGTCGGCGAGGTGTTCCCGCGTCATCAGGCCTACTACCGGGCGTTCCATGAGGCAGGGGGAGAGCTCGTGGCGCTCGGCCCCTTCGCCACGCAGGACACGGCGGCCGGATCCATGGGGATCTTCGCGACGCGCGACGCCGCCGAGCGCTTCATCGCCGCCGATCCGTTCGTGACCGAAGGGCTCGCCGAAGCCCGGATCCTGGACTGGAATGCGGTCTGGCTCGACGACCGCGCGGAGAGCTGACCGCCGGGTGCGCGAGCCTGCGAAGCGGCATCGCGCCGTCTCCGGCGTCCCACGCGCGGTGCGCCCGATCTCGAGGTGCCCCCGCTGGGATTCGAACCCAGACTGAAGCGATTTTAAGTCGCCTGCCTCTGCCGTTGGGCTACGGGGGCCGCACGTCGAGCCTAGCGAGCGCGGCCCCGCGAGCGATGTTGACTCGGAGCCAATAGGGTGGGGGAGTGCTCGAGCTCATCGCCGATCAGGGCCACGCGTCCGCGTCCGCCCGCCCCGCTGCGCACGCCTGGGAGGATCCGGCCCGCTGGTGGCCGCGCCTGACCGAGGCCACGGCGCACCTGCCTGCGCCGGTCGGCGTGATCGACCTCGACGCGCTGCGCTACAACACGATGGACATGGTGGTGCGCGCGGGCGGGCTGACGATCCGGATCGCCACGAAGTCGGTGCGCGTGCGCGAGGTCATCGACGCCGTGCTCCGAGTGCCCGGGTACCGGGGCCTCCTCGCCTTCACACTGGCCGAGGCGCTCTGGCTCGCCGAGGACCACGACGACATCGTGCTGGCCTACCCGACCGCCGATCGTCCGGGGCTCGAGCGCCTGCTCGCCGACGAGCGCGCCGCCGCCCGGATCACGCTCATGGTCGACGAGGAATCCCAGCTCGACCTCATCGACGCGGTCGCCGCGCCCTCGCGCAGGCCTCGGGTGCGCATCGCGATCGACGCCGACGCCTCCTGGCGCGCCCCGGGCCTGGGCCACATCGGCGTCTTCCGCTCGCCGCTGCACACGCCGGAAGAGGTCGCGCGCTTCGCCCGCAGGGTCGCCGAGCGCGACGGCTTCCGTCTCGTCGGACTGCAGATGTACGAGGCGCAGATCGCCGGCCAGGGCGACGACACCGGCAGCGGCGACACGCTGATCCGCACCGTGCAGGCGCAGTCCCGGCAGGAGCTGCGCGAGCGTCGTGCGCGCATCGCGGAGGCGGTGCGCGCGCTGGTGCCCCTCGAGTTCGTCACCGGAGGAGGCACCGGATCACTGGAGTACACCGGATCCGATCCCGCGCTCACCGAGATCACTGCCGGAAGCGGGCTGCTCGCAGGGCACCTGTTCGACGGCTACCGTGCCTTCGCGCCGGCGCCCGCCAGCGCCTTCGCGTTCGACGTCGTACGCCGTCCTGCGTCCGACATCGCGACGATCCTGGGCGGCGGGTGGATCGCGTCGGGTCCGCCCGTCTCCTCGCGTCAGCCGCTGCCAGTGTGGCCGCAGGGCCTGCAGACGGCGCCGCGGGAGGCCGCGGGCGAGGTGCAGACGCCGCTGCGTGGCGAGGCTGCACGCACGCTCCGAGTGGGTGATCGCGTCTGGCTGCGGCACGCGAAGAGCGGCGAGCCCGCCGAGCGGATCCTGAGTTATCACCTCGTCGACGGCGGTCGCGTCGTCGACGAACTGCCCACCTATCGCGGTGAAGGAAAGGCGTTCCTGTGACACGCATGGGCGGAACCTGGCAGAACTGGGGCCGTTCGGCTTCGATCCGACCGATCCGCGTCGAGCGCCCTCGCTCGCCGGAGGGCGTGCAGCGCGCCGTCCTGGCTGCGACCGCCCAGGGGCTGCGCATCAAGGCGGTCGGCGCCGGTCACAGCTTCACAGAAGTGGCGGTCGCCCCCGATGTGCTGCTGGAACTCGACGACCTGCAGGGGCTCGTCGCGGCCGATGAGGCACGCGGCCGCGTCACGCTGCTCGCAGGGACACGTCTGCACCGCATCCCGGCACTGCTGGCGCCGTATGGCCTGGCCATGGAGAACCTCGGCGACATCGACCGGCAGTCGATCTCCGGCGCCATCTCCACCGGGACGCACGGCACCGGCGCGGGCTTCCGCGGCATCGCGGCCCAGGTCGTCGGCGCGACCCTGATCACGGCGACGGGCGAGTTCCTGCGCGTGGATGAGGAGCACAACGCCGAGCTGCTTCCCGCCGTCGCGCTGGGGCTCGGCGCGCTCGGCATCCTCGTCGAGGTGACTCTGCAGTGCGTGCCCGCGTTCGTGATGCACGCGGTCGATGCGCCGGCTCCGCTGGACGAGGTGCTGGAGACCGTGCACGAGCGCGTGGCCGCAGCGGACCACTACGAGTTCTACTGGTTCCCGCACACCGACGTGGCGCTCACGAAGACCACCGAGCGGCTTCCGGAATCGACGGTGCGGCGTCCGCTGCCGAAGGTCGGCAAGTGGATCGACGAGACGCTGCTCTCGAACGGCGTGTATCGGGCCGTGTGCGCGGCCGGCGTCGCGGTGCCCGCGATCACGCCATCGTTCAGCCGGCTCGCGGTGAAGCTCACGGGCGATCGCGAGTACACCGATCTCTCCCATCGCGTGCTCACGCAGAGCCGCACGGTGCGATTCCGCGAGATGGAGTATGCGCTGCCGCAGGATCAGATCGTGCCGGTGTTCCGCGCCGTGCAGGCCCTCATCGCGAAGCGCGGATGGCGCATCGAGTTCCCGATCGAGGTGCGCTTCGCGGCGGCCGACGACCGCTGGCTGTCCACCGCCTACGAGCGCGACTCCGCCTATCTCGCGGTGCATCGCTACTGGCGCCACAACCCGCGCGAGTACTTCGACGCGGTGGAGCGGATCTGCCTCGCCCACGGCGGCAGACCGCACTGGGGCAAGCTGCACACGCTGGACTCCGACGACTTCCGGGAGCGCTATCCGCGCTTCGACGACTTCCTCGCGGTGCGCGACCGGCTGGATCCCGAGCGCCGATTCGGCAACGGCTATCTGGAGCGCGTCCTCGGTGCCTGACCGTTCCCTGGCAGCCCGGCGAACACGGAGCATGCCGGGATAGGATGGGCGAAACCGCGTTTGTAAGGGGGGTCGTCGTCCGTGGATGTTCTTGTTCCTGTACTCGTCGTCGTCGGAGTGATCGTCGTCCTGATCGTCGCCGTCGGCATCTATCTGTGGGCCACGTACAACTCACTCGTACAGCTGGGAGTCCGCGTCGACGAGGCGTGGAGCGACATCACTGTGCAGCTCAAGCGCCGGGCCGACCTGATCCCCAACCTCATCGACACGGTGAAGGGCTATGCCGCGCACGAGAAGGCGGTGTTCGAGAACGTCACGCGCGCCCGTGCCGAGACGTTGTCGGCCTCCAGCCCGGGTGAGGCAGGGGCCGCTGAGGGTCACCTGCAGCAGGCGCTGAAGAGCCTGTTCGCGGTCGCAGAGGCGTATCCGCAGCTGCAGGCCAGTCAGAACTTCCTGCAGCTGCAGGCCGCTCTCGTCGACACCGAGGACAAGATCCAGGCCTCGCGCCGGTTCTACAACGGTGGCGTGCGCGAGCTGAACACCAAGATCAAGGTGTTCCCGAACAACCTCTTCGCCCGCAACCTCGGATTCACCGAGCGCGAGTTCTTCGAGGTGGCCGACGGCGCAGCCATCGCGGAGCCTCCGCGCGTCCAGTTCTGACGCCGCAAGGCGACACGAGAGGGCCCGATGCCGTACGGCGTCGGGCCCTTCTTCGTGCGGAGGAGGGCGGAGCCTCATAGGGAGGAGGGCGGAGAAGCGCTACGCGTCCTCCGTTCCCGGGCTGCGGATCAGATCCCGAGCGGCACCTGGTCCGACCGCCCCACGTCGTGCCGGCGGACCCGCTCCGGATGCCCGTCCAGCACGTCGGCGAGTGCTGCGGAGGCGTCGCCCCAGCCGGATACGGAGACGTGCTCCAGGCCCTGCCATGCGGCGGCGGTGCGCAACTCGGCGGCGATGGGCTCGAGATCCGCCACGGGCCGGGCCTGCGGCTCCCACCATGCGGACTGCACGCGCAGCGTGCCCGCCGCGCGATCCGCCTTGAGATCCAGCCGTGCGGCGATCCGATCGCCGACCAGCACGGGCAGCGAGTAGTAGCCGTAGCGGCGCTTGGCCGCGGGCGTGTAGATCTCGATCCGGTAGTCCAGCGAGAACGCCCGCAGCGCGCGGTCGCGGAACCACACCACCGGGTCGAACGGCGTGAGGATCGCGGTGGTCTCGATACGCCGCGGCAGGGCGGCCTCGACGTGCCGCCAGGCCGGCACGGGGCGCCCGCCGCGCTCCCACCCGCGCACCCGGACGGGCTCCAGCTCACCCTGCTCCACCAGGTCGTCGATCGCGTCGAGCACCAGCGCGCGGTCCTTGACCCGGTAGTAGTCGGCGATATCGGCTGCGGTCGCGACTCCGTGCGCCTTGGCGGCCCGCCGGACGAGTTCGCCGATCGCGGCGGTGCGGTCCAGATCGCGCCCGAGCAGCTCGGCCGGCACCACGTCCTCGGCGAGGGCGTACCGGCGTTCGAAGCCGTCGCGTCCGGCGATCGCCACCTCGCCGATGCGCCACAGATACTCCAGAGCGTGCTTGACGTCGTCCCACTCCCACCAGCCCGCCTTGCCGCCCGGGGCGTCGCCGCGGATCTCGGCGGGGCGAGAGGCTCCCCTCTCGCGCAACTCGGACCGGACCCAGTCCAGCGTGCGCGCCGAGGAGGTCCGCCCCCAGAACTCGCCCCGCTTGGCGCGGAACGCGTCGCGGCGGAAGCCCCACAGGGGCCAGTCCTCCACGGGCAGGAAGGTCGCCTCGTGCGCCAGATATTCGGTGTATCTCCCGGACCGCGCGGCGGTCGGGCGAGACAGGAACGCGCGCTCCAGCAGGGCGGGGTCGTACGCGCCCAGGCGCGAGAACAGCGGCAGGTAGTGCGAGCGCGCGAACACGTTCACCGAATCGATCTGCAGCACGCCCATGCGCGCCATCGCCGTGTGCAGGTGGCGCACGCCCGGCTTCGCGGGGCGCCGCCGGGAGAAGCCCTGCGCCGCCAGCGCGATCCGCCGGGCCTCGCCGGCGCTCAGCGTGCCGATCGCGGGGCGCTCGGCTGTCGGGCGGGTGGCGGCGGGAGTGTCGGTCACGTCGGCCAGCGTATCGACAGCCGTCGACATCGGCCTCGCCCGACGCCGTCGCACGGACGAGGCGCCCGGCGTCGCGCCCGTAGACTGGGCCGATGAGCGAGGACAGCACGCCCCGGCTGCGCGATCTCATCCGCCAGCGCACCGTCACCGGCCATGTGGACGTCCGCGACGACGTGCAGCGATCGCTGCCTCCCGGGTTGCGCATCGCCACCTCCTACGCGTGGCGGCTGCTGGTGATCGCCGCCGCGCTCGGTGTGGTGATCTGGCTGGTCATGCTCTTCAAGATCCTGGTCATCCCGCTGATGGTCGCGATCCTGCTCACCGCTCTGCTCTGGCCTGCGTTCAGCACGATGCTGCGGGCGCGTTGGCCGCGCTGGCTCGCGATCGTGGTGGCGCTCATCGGCACCCTGGCGATCGTGGGCGGTCTGCTGTGGCTGGCGGTCTGGCAGATCACCCAGCAGTGGGACGGCGTCCAGACGCGCACCGTCGCCGCCTGGGCGCAGCTGCAGCAGTTCCTCCTCGACGGTCCGCTGCACCTGACGGCGAAGCAGATCCAGGATCTGCTCGACCAGTCGGTGAAGTTCCTCGGTGAGCAGGGGGAGCTGCTCAAGAGCGGGGCGATCGCAGTCGGCACCACGTTCGGCCACGTCGCGACCGGCGCCGTGCTGACGCTGTTCATCCTGCTCTGCCTGCTCGCCGACGGCGGCGGCATCTGGACCTGGACCCTGAAGCTCTTCCCGAAGGCCTCGCGCAGCGCGGTCGACGCCGCCGCGCGCAACGGCTGGGCCACAGTGATCAACTACGCGCGCACGCAAATGCTGGTCGCCTTCATCGATGCGGTCGGCATCGGTCTCGGAGCCTTCCTGCTGGGCGTGCCCCTGGCCGTCCCCGTCGCCGTGCTGGTGTTCCTGGGTTCCTTCATCCCCATCGTCGGCGCAGTCGTCACGGGCACCCTGGCGGTCTTCCTCGCGCTCGTCTACAACGGACCGTGGATCGCGCTGTGGATGCTCGTCGTCGTCCTCGCGGTGCAGCAGATCGAGGGCCACATCCTGCAGCCGATCCTGATGGGATCCGCGGTCAAGGTGCACCCGCTCGCGGTGGTGCTCGTGGTGGCCGGCGGCGCCCTGATCGCCGGCATCCCCGGAGCCCTGTTCGCGGTGCCGCTCGCGGCGTTCGTGAACGTGGCCGCCGTGACCGTCAACTCCGGTGCATGGCGCACCGGCGCCGCCCCGAACGGCGACTACATCTGGCAGACCGTGCCGCGGGCGCGGAGAAGGAGCAAGCGATGACGAACGACGCGACCCCCACCGGCGCCCACGTCCCCACCCTGGCGGAGATCCAGCAGGCGGCGGACGGCCTGGACGGCGTGATCGTGCGCACCCCGACGCTGCCCTCCGTCGCGCTCACGAAGGTGCTGGGTTCGCCCGTCCTGCTGAAGATGGAGAACCTGCAGCGCACGGGGTCGTTCAAGATCCGCGGCGCCGTGCACCGGCTCTCCACGCTCACGGCGGACGAGCGCAGCCGCGGCGTGGTCGCGGCCTCGGCCGGCAACCACGCGCAGGGCGTGGCCCTCGCGGCGCAGGCGCTGGGCATCCCCGCCACGATCTTCATGCCCATGGGCGTGCCGGTGCCGAAGCTGCTCGCCACACGCGGGTACGGCGCGGAGGTCGTGCTCGAGGGCGAGACCGTGGCCACCTCGCTGCGCCTCGCGGCCGAGTTCGCCGAGCGCACCGGTGCCGTGCTGATCCCGCCCTTCGACCACCGCGACATCGTCACGGGTCAGGCCACGCTCGGCCTCGAACTGGTCGAGGACGTGCCCGACGTCGACACGATCCTCGTCGGCATCGGCGGCGGCGGCCTGATCGCCGGTGTCGCGGCGGCCGTGAAGGCACGCGCGGCAGAGCAGGGCCGAACGGTGCGGGTGATCGGCGTGCAGGCCGAGAACGCCGCCGCCATGGGACCATCGCTGGCCGCCGGCCACCCGGTCGAGATCACCACGCAGCCGACCATCGCAGACGGCATCCTCGTGGCGCGCCCCGGCGACGTCCCCTTCGCGATGATCGCCGAGCTCGTCGACGAGGTCGTCACCGTCAGCGACGACGACATCGCCCGTGCGCTGCTGCTGCTGCTGGAGCAGGCCAAGGTCGTGGTGGAGCCCGCCGGCGCGGTCGGCGTCGCGGCGATCCTGGCGGGCAAGGTGCACGAGAGCGGCACCACGCTTGCCGTGCTCTCGGGCGGCAACATCGACCCGCTGCTCCTGCAGCGCGTGGTGTCGCACGGCCTCGCTGCTTCTGGGCGCTACCTCACGCTGCGCATCCCGCTGCCCGATCGCCCCGGCCAGCTGGCCCGGGTGTCCGAGCTCATCGCGCACGCCGGCGCCAACGTCATCGAGGCGATGCACACGCGGCACGGCCACGGTCTGCAGATCAACGACGTCATCCTCGAGCTCAGTGTGGAGACGCGCGGTCCGGAGCACTCCGAGCTCACCCTCGACACGCTGCGGGCTGCGGGGTTCGAGCCGATCGTGGTGCAGGACTAGCCGCTCCCGGACTCCTCGCATACGACGAACCCGCCGGCCCTCGATGGCGCGGCGGGTTCGTCGTCTGCGGGGTGCGGTCAGCCCGCGAAGGTCTCGACCTTCAGGATCTCGACCTCGATGGAGCGGCCGTTGGGCGCCTCGTACGAGGTCTTCTGGCCGACCTTGAGGCCCTGGATCGCGGAACCGAGCGGGCTCGCCTCGCTGTAGACGTCGAGGTCGGTGCCGCCGGCGATCTCGCGGCTGCCGAGGAGGAAGACCTCCTCGCCGCCCGCGACGGTCGCGGTCACGACGGTGCCCGGCTCGACGATGCCACGGCTGGCCGGGGCCTCGCTCACCTTGGCCGTCTTCAGCAGCGTCTCGAGTGTGCGGATGCGCGCCTCGATCTTGCCCTGCTCGTCCTTGGCCGCGTGGTAGCCGCCGTTCTCCTTGAGGTCGCCCTCCTCGCGCGCGAGCTCGATGCGCTTGGCGATCTCCTCGCGGCCGACCGTGGAGAGGTTCTCCAGCTCCGCGACAAGACGGTCGTAGGCCTCCTGCGTGAGGAAGGGGACCTGTGCGTCGTTCGACACGGTGAACTCCTTGCGAATCGGATCCGGGAACGGAACGTCCCGGATATGCCAAGACGCCCCGGCACCTGCCGGGGCGTCGCTCAACACGATGAGCCTAGGACACCCAGCAGGAGTTCACCAAACCCGTCGTCGCAGCCGAGACGATCGGCACATGCTCGGTGAACGCCCGGGCGTGCTGCTCCGATGCGGGGTAGGTGACGAGTCGCCAGCCCACGATCCCGAACTCCTCGTCCTGCGCCTCCACGATGCAGTGCACCGGCCTGTTCGTGGGCGCCGAGATCTGGAACGACACCGTCACGCTGTGATCTGCGCCGAGGTGGAAGCCCGTGCCGGTGACGTCGACGGTGTCGGCGGATCCCTGCCAGGTCCACCAGCCGAAGACGCCGACGATGACCGCGGCGGCCGCGATCGTGAGGATCATCGGCAGACGCCGTCGGGGTCCGCGGCCGTAGCGCTCGTCGAGCTGGGCGGGGGTCGTCACGGCGGGGTGCATCCGATCGTTAGGCTGGTGGTTCCAGGTTATCCCGATCCAGGCCTGGGGCCCGAACGGGGCCGTGCCCAGAAAGGCTGAGACATGATCGAGGCGATCCTTGCCGCGGTGACGGCGACTCCCACTCCGACCCCGACGGTCGACCCGAACCTGGTCACCCCGGGACCCGTGGGATTCGTGATCGTCGCGGTGATCGTCGTGTTCGCGGCTCTGCTGATCTGGGACATGCAGCGACGGATCCGCCGGGTGCGCTATCGCGAGGAGGTGCGCGCCGAGCTCGACGCGGAGGAAGCCGTCCAGGGGACCGAGCCGGGCGAGGGCGAGGCGGACGCGCCCCGATCCTGACTCCGCCGGATCCTGACTCCGCAGGCAGGGCGGATCCGCCCGGCCGAATCGGCTGCGGGAAGGCGGGCCCGGTTCAGCCGGGCAGGCCCAGCGACGGCTGCAGCGGCGCCAGCGAGATCAGCAGGCATGCGGTCCAGTGGCAGAGGAAGGCCAGCACGGTGCACACGTGGAAGATCTCGTGGAATCCGAACCTCCCGGGCCACGGGTTGGGCTTCTTCATCGCGTACACGATCGCGCCGCCGGTGTAGAGCAATCCGCCCACGCAGACCAGCACCATCATCGCGACGTTGGCGTGCAGCAGATCGACGATGTACATCATCGCCGCCCATCCGAGCAGCAGGTACAACGCGACGTACAGCCAACGGGGGGCGTTGATCCAGAAGACGCGGAACAGGATCCCGAGGATCGCCCCGGACCACACCAGGATCAGCAGCAGCGTGCCCTTTTCCGGCGCGAGTGCGAGCGTCGCGAGCGGCGTGTAGGTTCCGGCGATCAGCAGCAGGATGTTGGCATGGTCGATGCGCTTGAGGATCGCCTTCGTCTTCGGCTTCCAGTCGAAGCGGTGGTACAACGCAGAGTTGCCGAACAGCAGCAGCGACGTGACCATGAAGACGACAGCCGCCCATTTCGCGGGGGTGCCATGCGCGAGCGCGATGAGCACGATGCCCGCCACGATCGCAACAGGGAAGGTGCCGGCATGGATCCAGCCCCGCCAGGTCGGCTTGATCTCGAGCTGCGCGTCGGCGGTGGCCGCCTCCATGAGGGGCAGCTCCGGCACATCGGGGGCAGCGGGTCGGCTCGCTCTGCGCATAGTTGAACTCTAGGCGTCCGCCCATGCCGCAAGCCGCACATATCCCGTGGACGACATGGCGGCCGGATCCCCTCCGCGCGGTAGCGTAGGGGAGTGAGCGCACGGTCCGAACAGCCAGGGAGTGGCCCCCTCTATCGGCTGTACTCCCGACGCCTGCGGCGGCGGATGGACCCGGCCACCATGCCGCACCACATCGCGATGATGATCGACGGGAACCGTCGCTGGGCGCGGCAACTCGGCTACGCGACTCCTGCGCACGGCCATCGCGCGGGAGCCGCGAAGATGCGCGAGTTCCTGGGCTGGTGCGACGAACTCGGCATCCGGGTGGTGTCGCTCTACCTGCTGTCGGCCGACAACCTGCTCAAGCGGGATTCGGCGGAGCTGGCCGACCTCATCGAGATCATCGGCGAACTCGCCGACAGTCTCTCCCACGAGGGCAACTGGCGGGTCAAGCACGTGGGACGCGCCGACATCCTGCCGGCGGAGCTCGCGCGTGTGCTCGTCGAGGCGGAGGAGCGCACCCGCGACCACACCGGCCTGCACGTGAACCTCGCCGTGGGCTACGGCGGACGCAACGAGATCGTCGACGCGGTGCGGTCGATCATCGCGCAGCACGACGCCTCGGGCGGCACGCTGGAGGATCTCGCCGCGCACCTCACCCCCGAGATGATCGGCGAGCACCTCTACACCGGCGGTCAGCCGGACCCGGATCTCGTCATCCGCACGAGCGGCGAGCAGCGGCTCAGCGACTTCCTGCTCTGGCAGAGCGCGCACAGCGAGTTCTACTTCGTCGAGGCGCTCGGACCGGATCTGCGACAGGTCGACTTCCTGCGCGCGATCCGCGACTACGCCGACCGCGACCGCCGCTTCGGCCGCTGAGCGACGGGCGACGCGGGCATCGGCTGCGCGGCGCCTCGGAGCCGCGCCGCTGCGTGTCAGACTGACGGGATGCGTGCCATCGACGAGTACATCGCATCGTTCGACGAGGATCCGGGATATCTGAACTGGGCGGCGTTCGGGCCGCTGTCTGCGGCCGCGCGAGCTGCTCTGGTCTTGGACGCGGACCTGCTCGCGACCGGGCGTGCAGAGAGCATCCTCGCCGCGGCCGGCCGGACAACCGAGGCGCAGACAGCGGTCGCCGGGCTGCTCGGATCACGCCCGGATGAGGTCACGGTGCACCCGTCGTCCACGCACGCGCTGCAGCAGGCGCTGGCGGGCCTCGATGGCACCGTGATCGCCTCGGCGGCCGAGTTCCCCAGCGTCACGATCACACTCGAGCGGGCTGCGGCCGCGTCCGGCGGACGGCTGGCAACCCGCTGGATCGCACCCGTCGGCACCCGGGTCGCCGCCGACGCCGTCGCCGAGGCGCTGGATCCCGCCGTGACGGCGCTCGTCGTGAGCCATGTCGACTTCCGTTCGGGGTACCGTGCCGATCTCGCCGCCCTCCGCGAGGTGCTCGGCGAGGACCGGCTGCTCATCGTCGACGCCGTGCAGTCCTTCGGCGTCGTGGAGGAGGACTGGGGTGTCGCGGACGTGGTGGTGGGTCATGGCTACAAGTGGCTGCGCACAGGGCGCGGCACCGGGTTCGCCCGGTTCACGGATCGCGCGCGCGAGCGGATCCGCCCCGTGCTCAGCGGCCGGATCGCGACCGCCGCGGCGGGTCTGCCCACCGACGCGCTGCCGGATCCGGCGCTGTCGGCGCAGGCGTACGCGGTCAGCGCGCCGGATCCCCTCGCCGCCGGACGTCTCGCAGCGGGCGCCGCCGAGATCCAGGCGGCCGGAGTCGGCGCCGTCGCGGAGCGCCTGGCCCGCAACGTCGACGCCCTGCTCGCCATCGCGGACCGACATGGGGTCGACGTGGTGTCCGCGCGCGAGCCCGCGGAGCGCGCCGGCATCGTGGTGCTCGCGCCTGCGGATCCGCAGGGGCTCGGCGACGCGCTCGCCGCAGCCGGCATCCAGGTGACGGTGAGGTCCGGAGCCGTCCGGGTGGCGCCCCATGCCGGCACGACGGCGGAGACGCTCGGCCTGTTCGAGGCCGCCCTCGCCGGCGCCCGAGAGTTCACACGTTCTTAATCTGACAGAGGGCGTGTCCCTCCTGCGTGATGTCGGTGGGGAGTCGTACGTTCATGGCATCGGACACGGCGTCCGATCGAGTCGGCCTCAAGGATCGCGACTCGTGGCCCTGGCCGGCTCGCCTACTACCGGGAATCCCCGGGTCGGGAGAGGGTCGTGGCCGCACGTACCGCACTGAAGAACAGCACCCGCACCAGCGCCGTGAACGCCGCCAACGAAGCGGCAGGACCGGACGGGGGTGCAACGCCCGATCAGGATCTGAAGACGTACGTGCTCGACACGTCCGTGCTGCTGTCTGATCCGCAGGCGTTCTTCCGCTTCGCCGAGCACTCCATCGTGCTCCCGGTCGCCGTGATCGGTGAGCTGGAGGGCAAGCGGCACGACCCCGAGCTCGGGTACTTCGCCCGGCGCGCGCTGCGTCACCTCGACGAACTGCGCGTCGAGCACGGCCGCCTCGACTTCCCGATCCCGATCGGCGACGGCGGCACCCTGCGCGTCGAGCTGAACAACTCCGACCAGACCGTGCTGCCCAGCGGCATCCGCCTCGGCGACAATGACAGCCGGATCCTCGCCGTCGCGATGCATCTCTCCCAGGACGGTCAGGATGTCACGGTCGTCTCCAAGGACCTGCCGATGCGCGTCAAAGCGGCCTCCCTCGGGATCAACGCCGAGGAGTATCTCGCCGAACAGGCGGTGGACTCGGGCTGGACGGGGATCAGCTCGATCTCGCTCTCCGGCGATGAGATGAGCGACCTCTACGAGAGCGAGGTCGGCACGAGCGAGGAGGCGATCGGGCTTCCGGTCAACACGGGGCTCATCATCCACTCGGAGCGCGGATCCGCGCTCGGACGGGTCACGGGCGACGGCGAGTACACGCTGGTCCGGGGAGACCGTGAGGTGTTCGGCCTGCACGGGCGCTCAGCCGAGCAGCGCATCGCGATCGACCTGCTCTCGGACCCCGATGTCGGCATCGTCTCGCTGGGCGGCCGCGCCGGCACGGGCAAGTCGGCCCTCGCCCTGTGCGCCGGTCTGGAGGCGGTTCTCGAGCGGCAGCAGCAGAAGAAGATCATCGTGTTCCGGCCGCTGTTCGCGGTCGGCGGGCAGGAGCTCGGCTATCTGCCCGGCGACAAGGACGAGAAGATGAGCCCCTGGGGACAGGCGGTCTTCGACACGCTCGGATCCGTGGTCTCCGGCAACGTCGTGGAAGAGGTCGTGGAGCGCGGCATGCTCGAGGTGCTTCCGCTCACGCACATCCGCGGACGCTCGCTGCACGACGCCTTCGTGATCGTCGACGAGGCGCAGTCGCTCGAACGCAATGTGCTGCTCACAGTGCTGAGCCGCATGGGGCAGAACTCGCGGGTCGTGCTCACCCACGACGTCGGACAGCGCGACAACCTGAGGGTGGGCCGCCACGATGGCATCGCCAGCGTGATCGAGACGTTGAAGGGCCACAGCCTCTTCGGGCACGTGACCCTGCAGCGCTCCGAGCGCTCCGCCATCGCGGCGCTCGTCACGGAGTTGCTGGAGGGCGGAGAGCTCAGCTGAACCTCGCGCCGTGGACGAGCCTGGATGCTCGTCCACGGCGCGGCTCGCTAGCGGGCCGCGCTCCGATGCGGGACGCGACGACCACGGTGGAGAGTGAGCAGCAGGATGAGCGCTCCAGCCAGGCTGAGGCCGCCCGCGATCCAGAGCGCCGCCGCTGACGAGTCGCCGCCCGTTGCGGCGAGTCGGGCACTCGGAGCATCGCTTGCCTGCGGCACGGGCATGCTGATCTCCTGGGCCGCTCCGCAGACCCCGCGATGGTAGTCGACGGGCGGCCCTGATGACGGGATCCAGGTGACGATCTCCTGCCACACGACCGGGAAGCGGATGTCGTGGACGGCCGGGCTCAGGTACTCGTCCGGACTCGAGGTCACGGTCACCGGTGTGCCATCCAGCGGGAGCTGGTTCTCCGCGGTGCAGACGGTGCTCAGATCCGCCGTGCCCTCTGGACTTCGGAATGCCTCCCACCGCACCGTGATCGCGCCTGTTCCCGGCAGGGGGCCCGCGACGTGCGCCGTGTCCGTGGCGCTCCCGCCCCACGGGAGGTCGGTCTGCGCGACGGTGGTGACGGTCGGCAGCTGTATGCGCTGCGTCTGTTCCGGCAGTCCGAACTTCTCGTTCGACGGGATCACGAGTTCGGGAGACGTCTGCGCCGCGAGGGGGATGGACCACTGCCATGACATCGCTCCGTCCGCGACTTCGGGTGCGGATATCTCGCCGGAGAGGACCTCGAGGGACGTCGTGTCCTGCGTGCCGGCCGTCGTGAAGACGGCCTTCACGGTGCCGCGTACCTCGGCGCCCGCGGGAAGCTCATCGCTCGGTTCGGTCGTGCCGGCCGGGAGATGGACGTAGGAGCCGATCGCGACGACCTCCATCGGCCGGCCGGAGGCATCGTTGAGCCACGGGCCGTCCGTCTGCACGGTCACCGCGTCGTCCCCGCGCCCGCCGGGCCCTATCGTGTCCGTGAGGATCTTCGACGAGAGCGTGACTCGCATCGGCACGGTCGTCGTCTCGGTCGCCATGCCATAGGCGTGCGACCAGGCGTATCCGGGCGGGAGCCATGACCGGGTCTGCGGAGGGGTGCCCGCCTCGTCATAGGCGGCCACGAAGGTATAGCGCCCCTGCGGGTGGGTTCCGGGGATCGCGACCGTCTGCGACGTTCCGGGGCCCATGGCGAGTACCGCGACGGTGCCGACGGCCTCGGCATCCGCAGGGATGTCCGGGCTCTCGACCGGCGCGGAGGCACCCGCGGCATAGGCCGTGACGGTGAACGAGACGGGCCGATACCCGCCTCCCTCGTGCCGCGGCCAGGCGTTGTTCACGCCGTCCTCGCCCGGAGCCGTCGTGAACGTCAGCGTGTCGCTGAGCTCGCCGTCGGGGCTGATCGGCGCCGTCAGGCTGGTGAGCACCGGACGGAAGACGGTGCTCCGGTCGCGCGCATCCTCACCCCGCACCGGGAACTCCACCGCGACGGGCCCGATGCCCGTGATCACGCGCTGAAAGCCGGATCCGTAATCCAGCACCCGGATGCGCCCCGGCCAGGTGCTGCCCGCTGAGAAGCCACCGATGCTCACCGCGCTGACACGATACGGTATGCCGTCGGTGCTCGGAGGAACGCCTTCGATGGCATAGTCCACACCGGTTCGCACGTCAGAGAGCGTGTCGGTCCCGCTGTCGACGAAGGTTCCGTTCGTCAGTGCGAGCGTGCCGGTCGCCGGAACGGTGGCGTTCACGCGCAGCGAACCCCGGTACTCGTCCGACGAGTCGATCGTCAGAGCGACCTCTCCGTGTGCCGCCTCGTCGATCGCCGCGGCGATCACGCTCTGCGCCTGGTCGTACATCCGGCGCGCCTGTTCGATCACGTCGCTGCGGCCCGCGTACGAGGCCGCGGTCGCGAATCCTCCTGCCTTGACGAAGGCCGTGATGGCGATCTCGACTGCGGCGGCCGTGACGTCGTCACCCGTACCGCCCCAGGTGCTGGCGATGAAGTTCATCCCGCGCACCGCGTCCTCATCGGCGTCGATGGCGTTCACCACGCCGGGACGCGCTGCGAGGGATGACACGATCGTGTCGCTCTGGATCCCGCGTCCGAACGAGATGTCCAGGCTGCTGTCGATGCAGTACACATTGCCCGCACCGGGCTCGATCGTCGCGCCGATATGGCCGTGAGTGCCTCGCACGCCGGGGCCGAGGGCGGCCACCGCGGACGCCGCTGGGGCGAAGGCCGCCCCGGTGATGATCATCGCCAGGCTCAGGCTGACCGCGGCAGCCGTGCGCCATCGCTGCCGTCTTCTCGGCACCTCGTTCTCGCTGCCGTCGGTGGCGTTCTTCATCTTGCGTGGCATCTCCGCGCTCCTCTCGGGTCGAAACGAGGATGCCGAAGCCGGCGCATGCGGACGGGGCCGGATACAGAACCGGTGCAGAACTTGCTGAGATCCCTCGATGTGCGGGATGACGTCTTCGCCGGCCCTCCGAGGCGACGTTCGAGCCCGGGAACGACGGATGCCGCGCCCCCGAGGGGACGCGGCATCCGCGAGGCAGGACCCGGGGTCAGCCGGCGTGCGTCATCGAGAGCAGGTCGAGCTTGGCGTCGAGCTGCTCGAGGGTGAGCTCGCCGCGCTCCACGTAGCCGAGCTCGATCACGGCGTCGCGCACGGTGATGCCCTTGGCGACGGCGTGCTTGGCGATCTTCGCCGCGGCCTCGTAGCCGATGAGCTTGTTCAGCGGCGTCACGATGGACGGGCTCATGCCGGCGAACGCGGCGGCGCGCTCCAGGTTCGCCTGCAGGCCGTCGACGGTCTTGTCGGCCAGCACGCGCACGGCGTTGGAGAGCAGGCGGATCGACTCGAGCAGGGCGGTGCCCATGACGGGGATCGCCACGTTCAGCTCGAACGAGCCGGAGGCGCCGGCCCAGGCGACCGTCGCGTCGTTGCCGATCACGCGAGCGCACACCATGAGCACGGCCTCCGGGACGACCGGGTTGACCTTGCCCGGCATGATCGAGGATCCGGGCTGGAGGTCGGGGATGTGCAGCTCGCCGAGACCCGTGTTCGGACCCGAGCCCATCCAGCGCAGGTCGTTGTTGATCTTGGTCAGCGAGACCGCGATCGTACGCAGCGCGCCCGACGCCTCGACGAGGCCGTCGCGGTTGGCCTGCGCCTCGAAGTGATCCTTGGCCTCGGTGATCGGCAGCTCGGTCTCGGCCGCGAGCAGCTCGATGACTTTCTGCGGGAAGCCGAGCGGAGTGTTGATGCCGGTGCCGACCGCGGTGCCGCCCAGCGGGACCTCGGCGACGCGGGGGAGGGCCGACTGCACGCGCTCGATGCCGAGGCGGATCTGGCGGGCGTAGCCGCCGAACTCCTGTCCGAGGGTGACCGGGGTGGCGTCCATGAGGTGGGTGCGGCCGGACTTGACCGCGTCCTTCCACAGCTCCGCCTTCGCCTCGAGCGCCACCGCGAGGTGGTCGAGCGAGGGGATGAGGGTGTCGATGAGCGCCTGGGTGACGGCGATGTGCACCGAGGTCGGGAAGACGTCGTTGGACGACTGGGAGGCGTTCACGTGGTCGTTCGGGTGCACGGTCGCGCCCAGGATCCGAGTCGCGAGGGTCGCGAGCACCTCGTTCATGTTCATGTTCGAGGAGGTGCCGGATCCGGTCTGGTACGTGTCGACCGGGAACTCGCCGTCGTGCTTGCCTGCTGCGACCTCGTCCGCCGCCTGGGCGATCGCGTCGGCGATGGCGCCGTCGAGCGTGCCGAGCTGCTTGTTGGCGAGGGCGGCGGCCTTCTTGATCCGGGCGAGGGCCGCGATCTGCGTCGACTCCAGACCCTTGCCGGAGATCGGGAAGTTCTCCACGGCGCGCTGCGTCTGCGCACCGTACAGAGCGTTCACGGGCACGCGCACCTCGCCCATGGTGTCGTGTTCGATGCGGTACTCGATATCAGCCACTGCTGTTCCTCCAGATGTGACGGTGTGTTGAGGGGGATGTTCAGGCGTGGGCGTCGCTGAGGCCCACGGTGACGACGGGCACGGCCGTGCCCTCGTTCAGTCGGTAGTTGGCGCCGACGATGCCCAGTACGCCGTCGGCGACAGCCTGGGCGATCAGCTCGGAGGACTGCAGCAGATCGCGCACGGTGTTGCGCAGGTGCTCCTGGCCGACGAGCTCGGCGTCGATGTCGGCCACGGTGGACCCGCCCTGCTCGGCGAGCACCTTGCGGGCGGCCGGCACGATCGGGGCGATGAGCTTCCAGATGTGCGGCGGAAGGGGAGCGGCGTCGATCGCGGTGCCGTCGATGGCGGCGCGCACGGCGCCGCAGCTGTCGTGGGCGAGCACCACGATCAGCGGCACGCCGAGGACGACCACGGCGTACTCGAGGCTCGCGACGATCGACTCACCCAGGACCTGCCCGGCATTGCGCACGACGAACAGGTCGCCGAGGCCCTTGTCGAAGATGATCTCCGCGGCGAGGCGCGAGTCGGAGCATCCGAACAGGGTCGCGAGCGGCGCCTGCCCGTCCACGAGCTCGTGACGCTTGCCGACGTCCTGGTTGGGGTGCTCGGGCTCGCCGGTGACGAAGCGCCGGTTCCCCTCGCTCATGAGTCGCCAGGCCTCATCGGGGGTCAGTGTGGTGATATCCGTCATCGTCCGCTTCCGAGTTGGTCGATCTGCGGGCTGATCTTGGCGACCAGCTCCGCCGTGCCTGCCTTGCCGAGGGCGCCGTAGACGAGGACATAGTCCTTGCCGACCTGGGTGCCGAGGGCGTAGTTGATGTTCGCCGCCGAATCCGGGTTCGGGATGACGTACTCGTCCCAGGTGCGCCCGCCGATCTTCACGGTGCCCTTCGAAGACGTGCCGCGTAGCGGCGTGGCCGCCCAGTCGGCGTCGGCGTCGAAGGCCTGGGCGATGTGCGCGTAGCCGCGGGCGTTGTCGGCCTGCGGCGCCACCGTGATGTCCCAGACGACCGGCTTGCCGTCGACGAGTACGGCCTTGTTCACGCGCCAGTTGTTGGGCGGCGTCGGCAGCAGGACCGGGCGGTTCAGGGTGCTCTGCGCGTTCTTGGCGGCCGCGGGAAGATCCACGGCGTTGGCTCCCGTGAAGTCACCGCGCGGCACGATGAGCACGATCAGCAGGACGACTCCGACGGTCGCGATCAGGGCCGCGATGAGGCCGCGGAACGTCTGGCTGGACCGGTACGCGGCGGAGGAGGCGGCCTTGCGGTCGGCCGTCTCGGCGGCGGTCTCGGGACGGCCGAGCTCGGCGACGACCGGCGGCTGCTTCGGAGCGCGGCTCATCGTGCGTCTCCCTCGGCGGAGCGCGAGGCGGCGCCGCCTTCGGGACGTGAGGCATCCAGGCGGCGCTTGGCGCCCAGGAGCCATTCCTCGCAGCGGGCGGCGAGGGCCTCGCCGCGCTCCCACAGCGTGAGCGACTGCTCGAGGGTGGGGGCGCCCTGCTCGAGCTCGGCGACGACGCGCACCAGCTCGTCCCTGGCCTGCTCGAAGCTGAGGCCCGCGGGATCGGCGACGGTCGGCGCAGAACTCCCTGCGGAGGCGGACGGCTCGTTCGACACAGTCACGCCTCCATCCTACCGGCGCGCGTCGGAGCCCTCGGCCGGAGCGGGGGCGGGTGCGCCGGCCGTCGGCGGCGCGGCGGTTTCCGGACGCGCAGCGCCCGTGGCATCCATGGGGTCCGACTCGGCGATCTCGCCCTCCGACAATGCGCGGAGCGAGCCGCGGTCGACCGTGAGCGTGAGCGCGGTGCCTGCCGGGGCGTCGGCGGCATCGCGCACGATCACGCCGTCGTCGCGGTGCGCGATCGCGTACCCGCGCGCCAGGGTCGCCGCCGGCGACAGCGCGCGCAACGAGGCGCGCAGCTCGGCCGTGCGCCGGCCGGCTGCATCGACGGCGCGACCGAGCGTGTCACGGGAGCGGGCGGCGAGCAGCCACACTTCTTGTGCGCGGCGCTCGATGAGCGGATCCGGATCCCGCAGCACGGGCCTCGACCGCAGCTGCTCGAGCTGGGCGATGTCATGCGACACGCGCTGCGACACCCGGGTCGTCGCCCGTGCGCGCAGCTGCGCGACGAGCGCCCGCTGCTCGCCGACGTCGGGCACCACGCGCTTGGCCGCGTCGGTGGGCGTCGAGGCGCGCAAGTCGGCCACGTCGTCCAGCAGCGGATGGTCGTTCTCGTGACCGATCGCACTGACCACGGGCGTGGACGCGGCCGCCACGGCGCGCACCAGCCGCTCGTCGCTGAAGCCGAGGAGGGTCTGCGGATCTCCGCCGCCGCGCGCGATGACGATGACGTCGACGTCGGGATCCGCATCGAGCTTCTTGAGCGCGGCGAGCGTCTCCGGCACGCAGCGGTCGCCCTGCACAGCCGCGTGCACGGTGCGGAAGCGCACCTGCGGCCAACGCAGCTCGGCGTTGCGGTGCACATCCTTCTCCGCGTCGGAGTTCTCACCCGTGATGAGTCCGATCACGTGCGGGAGGAAGGGGAGCGGCTTCTTGCGGGAAGCGTCGAACAGTCCTTCCTGACGCAACTGCACGCGCAGGCGCTCCAGCCGCTCGAGCTGATCGCCCAGGCCCACGTGCTTCATCGCCGACACGGTGAAGCTGAAATCGCCCGCCTTGACGAAGTAGTCGGCCTTGACCGCGGCGACCACGTGATCGCCCACGGCGAGATCGGCGGGGATCCGCGCGCGCACGCTCGACCACAACCGGATCGAGATCTGCGCGTCGGAGCGGGTGTCCTTGAGTCGTGCGAAGACATTGCCGGCGCGCACGTTCCAGCTCGTGATCTCGCCCTCGACCCAGACCGTGCCCCACTGCGCCACGAAGTCGCGGATCGTGGCATTCAGCCGTGCGATCGAGGTCGGCGCGTCCGCGGAGGACTCGCGTGGCGCGACGGAGTCGGCAGGCGGGGCCTCGCCGGGGACGGAGGCGGCTTCGAAGACGGTCATCGCTTCCCCAGAGTAGCAATGGGCTTCCGCCCGATCCCGGCCTGCTGTCAGGACGCCGCCGGTAGAATCGGGGCGTGAGTTCACCCGTCGCGCTGCCTGTGCCGCAGATCCCTCGTCGCCGCCCCACGGCTGTGCGCGAGCCGCTCCAGGACCGTCCCGTCGACGGGCGCAAGCGCGTGCTGCTCGCCGCCCCGCGCGGCTACTGCGCCGGTGTCGACCGCGCGGTGGTCGCCGTCGAGAAGGCTCTGCAGCGCTACGGCGCCCCCGTGTACGTGCGCAAGCAGATCGTGCACAACATCCACGTGGTCACCGAGCTCGAGGCTCAGGGGGCGATCTTCGTCGACGAGGTGGACGAGATCCCCGAGGGGTCGCACGTCGTCTTCAGCGCGCACGGCGTCTCGCCGATGGTCGTGTCCGCCGCCGAGGACCGGCACCTGCACGCGATCGACGCGACCTGCCCGCTGGTGACCAAGGTGCATCGCGAGGCGGTGCGCTTCGCCCGCGACGACTTCGAGATCCTGCTCATCGGCCACGACGGGCACGAAGAGGTCGAGGGCACCGCGGGTGAGGCCCCGGATCACGTCACCGTCGTGAATTCGCCGGCGGAGGCCGACACCGTCGAGGTGCGCGATCCTTCCAAGGTCGTCTGGTTGTCGCAGACCACGCTCTCGGTGGACGAGACCATGGAGACCGTGAACCGGCTGCGCACGCGCTTCCCCGAGCTGCAGGATCCGCCCTCCGACGACATCTGCTATGCCACGCAGAACCGTCAGGTCGCGATCAAGAAGGTCGCCGCGGATGCGGATCTGGTGATCGTGGTCGGATCCGCCAACTCCTCCAACAGCGTCCGCCTTGTCGAGGTGGCGCGCGAGTACGGCGCGAAGGCGGCCTATCGCGTGGACTACGCCGACGAGGTGCAGCAGGAGTGGCTGGACGGCGTTGCGACAGTCGGCGTGACCAGCGGCGCGTCCGTGCCCGAGGTGCTCGTGCAGGAGGTGCTGGAGGTGCTCGCGGAGGCCGGATACGGCGACGTCGAAGAGGTGCGCACCGCGGAGGAGGACCTCATGTTCTCGCTGCCCAAGGAGCTGCGCCAGGACATCTCCGGCCAGCGCGACGAGCGGGCGCTGGGCGGACGCAACCGATGACCGATTCCGGCTCCGCAGAGCAGCCGCGCCGGCCGGCCTTCGGCGAGTATGCGACGCCGGAGGAGCAGAGCCGGCGTGCAGGACGGCCACTGCCGCAGCCTGTGATGCACACGCCGCCGATGGCGCCTCCCGTCGCCCCGCCCGCGGCTCCCGCGGAGGCGGCGGAGGAGCGCGCGGCGCATCCCGTCGACCGCATGGCGTCGATCGCGTTGCTGGCCTACGGGCTCTGGAACGTCATCACCTCGACCTTCGCGTTCCTGAACCCGTCGTCGCTGATGGCGACGATGATGCAGGCCGTGGGGATCTCCGGCACGTTCTCGAACTACTCGCAGGCGCGGATCTGGGGCATGGTTGCGGGGATCCTCCTGATCGTGGGGTGGGTCGTCACCGCTGCATGGTCCGTGGCTCGGCTGAGGCGCGGCAAGCTCACGTGGTGGCTCCCGGTCACCGGCGGCGTCGTGTTCGTTACTCTGACGACGATCTGCATGATGGTGCCGTTCTTCACGGACCCTGCGGTCATCGCCTACCTGAACCAGCAGCTGCAGAAGTAGCGCCCCGAGACGGCGAGAGCCCGGCACCCCGATGGGTGCCGGGCTCTCGCATTCCGCGGGGCCGTCGCTCGATCAGCGCGCGTTGCCGTTGTTGAAGTGGTAGTCGCCGTCGCCGTCGCCGTCGCCGTCGCCGGTGGTGGTGCCGTTCGCACCCGGGCCACGGCCGTCGGTACCCGGCTCGACGTGGTTCGTCTTGGTGTGCACGATGTCGTAGTAGACGGTCTGGTCGGCCGCGTTCGGGAACACGCGGTAGGTGAACACGTTCTTGTTCAGCTCGACGATCGGGACGACGCGCTGGAACAGCACGTTGCCGTTCGCGTCCTTCGCGGCGATCCAGCGCGAGGAGCCGTCGGCAGGGACGGACCAGTCGCCGTGCATCTTCGGGCTGTTGTCGAGGTTGTACATGGTGAACGTGCCGTCGGCCTTGAAGTACGCCCAGCCCACGAAGTTCGACACGGCGGGGTTGTCCAGCGCTACGCGATCGCCCTGGGCGTCGCGTGCGCCCGTCGTCTTCCACGGGGTGGAGGCCAGCGTCTCGGACGGGGTCAGGATCTGCTTCGAGAAGGACACGGAAGCGGCGGTGGTCGGAGCTGCGGCAGCGGCGGTCGTCGGGACGACGGCGACGGCGGCGAGGGCGATGGTCGACGCGGCGATGAGCTTGCGGGAGAAGGAGATGTTCATGTCCTCCACGTTAGGAATCGAGGCGCATCGTCCACATCAGCCGATCGGCTACTTCCGGCATCGCCGAGCGGATGATCCTGTTCCCGGATCCGGGAGTGGGCACGCGACCATACTGAGGGGATGACAGGTCGGGATCCGGGTTCATCGATGGTCGGATCCGGGATCCGCCCGCCGATGAACTTTCGGGGCGCGGGCCTCGTTTCCCACTGAGGAGGCGACTGTGGATGACGACGACGAGCGGCTGACCGCGCTCTACGACGTGCACGCGGGTCCGATCCGTCGCTACGTCGTGCACCTCACAGGGAGCAGCGCCTCGGCGGACGATGTCGTGCAGGAGACCTTGCTGCGCGCCTGGCGCACGCCGCGGATCCTGGAGCAGGAGGTGACGACGACGCGGGCCTGGATGTTCACCGTCGCCCGGCACCTCGTCATCGACGAGGCGCGCAGCGCCCGGCGCCGCCACGAGTATCCGGTCGCCGAGCTTCCCGAGCGAGCATCGGGCGATGTCACGGACCGGCTGTTCGACGCGATCCTCATCGAGGACGCGCTCGCCGAGCTCAGCCCGGAACACCGCGCGGTGATCGTGGCGGCCTACTACGGCGGACGCAGCGTCGCCGAGATCGCGACCGAGCTGGGGATTCCCGCCGGCACGGTGAAATCCCGGATGCATTACGGACTGCGGGCCCTGCGGCTCGCGCTGCAGGAGAGAGGGGTGATCCGGTGAGCGCTGATCCGTTCGCGACGTGGGATGCCGCCTATGTGATGGGCGCGCTGTCCGCCGCGGACCGCGCGCAGTACGAGGCGCACCTCGCGAACTGCGCCGATTGCCGGGAGGCCGTCGCCGAGCTCGTGCCGGCCGTGGGTCTGCTGTCCCGCGTGCACGCGGATGACGCGGCCCGCATCGGCGTCGGAGAGGCGGATGCCGCCGGCCCGAAGCTGCTGTCGATTGCCCGCGCCCGAAAGCGCTCCCGGCGTCGTGCGCTGTGGACCGGCGTGGGCATCGCCGCGGCGCTCGCCGTCGCCGTTCCCGTCACGATCGTCGCCCTCGCCCCCCGGCCCGCGGTCGAGGTGGCGTTGCAGGGGGCGGCCACGGTGCCGGTGAGTGCGACGGTGTCCCTGACGCCGGTCGCCTGGGGGACCAAGATCGACATGGCGTGCCTGTACGGTGCGGACGCCCCCGACGCCGGCTGGACATACGTTCTCACGGTCGTGGACCGAGACGGCACGACGACGGATCTGTCGACGTGGAAGGCCCAGCCCGGGCGCACCGCGACGCTGTCGGCGGGAACGGCCGCCGCGCTGACGGACATCCGCACCGTGGAGATCCGCACGGCCACGGGAGATGTCATCCTGCGCCACGACATCGGCGGCTGATCCGCAGACGGCAGGAGCGCCGCCGGGACGGATCCCGACGGCGCTCCTGGACGCTGCTGCGGCTGTGCCGCTGGTCAGCTCTGCGGCGGTGCGGGTGGTCAGCTCTTGGACTGGCCGTACGAGCCGAGCTGACGGGTCGACTCGATGACGCGCTGCGCCATCGCGGTCTCGGCGACCTTGCCCCAGGCGCGCGGGTCGTAGACCTTCTTGTTGCCGACCTCGCCGTCGACCTTCAGCACGCCGTCGTAGTTGCTGAACATGTATCCGGCGATCGAGCGGGTGAACGCGTACTGGGTGTCGGTGTCGATGTTCATCTTCACCACGCCGTTCGCGACCGCGAGGGCGATCTCCGCGTCCGTCGAGCCGGATCCGCCGTGGAAGACGAGGTCGAGCGGCTTCGCCCCCGTGCCGTACTTCGCGGCGACCTGCTGCTGGATCTCGCCGAGCAGCTCGGGGCGCAGCTTCACGCCGCCGGGCTTGTACACGCCGTGCACGTTGCCGAAGGTGAGGGCGGCGATGTACCGGCCCTGCTCGCCGAGGCCCAGCGCCTGCACGGCCTGGTCGACGTCGGCGAAGGTCGTGTAGAGCGCCTCGTTGGAGCCTTCGTGCGCGACGCCGTCCTCCTCGCCGCCGACGACGCCGATCTCGACCTCGAGGATGGCGTTGATCGCCTTCATGCGGGGGAGCAGGTCGCGGGCGATCTCGATGTTCTCCGCGAGCGGCACGGCCGAGCCGTCCCACATGTGCGACTGGAAGATGGGGTTGCGTCCCGCCTTGACCTCTTCCTCGGAGGCGGCGATGAGCGGCTCCACGAAGCCGGCGAGGGCGTCCTTGGGGCAGTGGTCGGTGTGCAGCGCGACCGTGATCGGGTAGTTCTTGGCGACCTCGGTGGCGAACTTGGCGAAGGCGAGCGCACCGGTGGCGCGGGCCTTGACGGTCTGGCCGGCGAAGTAGTCGGCGCCGCCGGTCGTGACCTGGATGATGCCGTCGGATCCGGCTTCGGTCAGACCCTGCAGCACGGCGTGGATGGTCTGCGAGCTGGAGACGTTGAACGCCGGGTAGGCGAAGCCGCCCGCCTTCGCGCGGTCGAGCATCTCGGCGTACTGATCCGGGGTGGCAACGGGCATGGCATCTCCTGTGCTGGATGACGGGGGTCGGTGCCACTCTAGCGCCGCAGGATCGGCGATTCAGAGCGCGTGACGGCGGGCTCGGGAGGGCGGATCTTCGCCCTGGTAAAGAAGCGCCTATCTTTCGGATTCACAGCGCAGAAATCTGCGGATCCGTAACCTTCCCGCCCCTACGCTGGGGGCATGGTGAGCCTCTCAGCCGATCTCAGCCCCCTCCACCCCGACCGCAACCTCGCACTGGAACTCGTCCGTGCGACGGAGGCCGCGGCGATCCGCGCCGTCCCGTTCATCGGACGCGGCGCGAAGGAGGCGGCTGATGGCGCCGCCGTCGATGCGATGCGCGCCTTCCTCGGCACCGTCGATTTCGACGGTCTGGTGGTGATCGGCGAGGGCGAGAAGGACAACGCCCCGATGCTCTTCAACGGGGAGCACGTCGGCAGCGGCGTCGAATGGGCGCAGCAGTACGACATCGCCGTGGACCCGATCGACGGCACCACCCTCACGGCCGACGGCCGGCAGAACGCGGTCTCCGTCATCGCCGTGTCCGACCGAGGAACGATGCTCGACGCCTCGAGCGTCTTCTATATGGACAAGCTCGTCACAGGCCCTGCCGGCGTCGGCGTCGTCGACATCCGCCTGCCCGTCGCGGAGAACATCAAGCGCCTCGCCGGCGCCCTCGGCAAGCCGGTCGACGAGATCGTCGTCTCGGTGCTGAACCGTCCGCGTCACGAGAAGCTCATTCAGGAGATCCGCGCGGCCGGAGCGGGCACCCGCCTGATGAGCGACGGCGACGTCGCCGGCGGCATCAACGCGGCCCGGCACGGCGCCCGCACCGACATGTGCATCGGCATCGGCGGCAGCCCCGAGGGCATCGTCACGGCGTGCGCGATCAAGGCCCTCGGCGGGCACATCCAGGGCCGGCTGTGGCCGCGCGATGATGACGAGCGCCAGCGCGGCATCGACGCCGGGCTCGACATGGACAAGGTCTACGAGGCCGACGACCTGGTGAGCGGCAACAACACGATCTTCGTGGCGACCGGCGTGACCGACGGCCAGCTGGTCGCCGGCGTCCGACGCGAGGGCGACTACCTCTACACCGAGAGCGTGGTGCTGCGCAGCGCCTCCGGCACCCTGCGCCGGATCGCCTCGGAGCACCTCGTCTCCAAGTGGCTCTGAGCGGGTTTCCTGTCGCGTCGGGTTCCTGAGCGAACCCGCTGCGATAACGACCTGATCGCATTCCGTGTCTTCACGGCCTCACCTGTCACAATGGAGAGGCGCCGATCGGCGTGCACGGCGCATTCAGCGCGGTCCGGAATGCGGAGCAGGGGAGCGTGGACGATGGCTGCGGAGAACATCTACCGCCAGGAGACGGTCACCGACACCGGTTCGGTCAAGATCGTCGAGATGGATGCAGCTCGCCGTACCGACGTGCTGTTCCGCGTCCGTCGTGACGAGGGCCACGAGATCAGCGCTTGGTGGATGATCGGCGCCTTCGTGCTCTTCTCCGCCACCGTGGTCTTCCTGCTCAGCGCGGTTCCCGGGAGCGCCTGACCTCCTGCTCGGTCTGATCGTTCCGCTCCGCACGATCGCTCGACTCGGCGTGGTCTGGATCCTGACCGCTCAGGCGCGCGCGCAGGTCGCCGAGGTCTGCGCGGATCCCCTCCGCCTGATCCTCAGCCGCGGAATGTCCCTCATCGGCTGATGACACCAGCTCGTCGGCGGTGAACCGTCGCGTGGCACTGGTCAGGGTCGGAGGCGCGGTGAGCGCGTCCGCATCGACGCCGGGGAAGCGGCGGGCGGTCACCAGCACCCTGCTCTCCAGGGATCCGGCGAACCGGTTGTAGCTGTCGACGGTGCGCTCGAGCGCGCGACGCAGGTCGTCGGCATGGCCTGCGAGCACGCCGAGCCGGTCGTACAGCTGCGTGCCGAGATCGAGGAGCACGGCCGCTTCGGCGGACAGCTCCTGCTGCTTCCAGGTGTACGCGACGGTCTTCAGCACCGCCCACAGGTTCACCGGGGTGGCCAGTGCCACTCGCTTGCCGAAGGCGTAGTCGAGCAGTGCCGGATCTTCGTCGAGCGCCGCGGACAGCAGCGACTCCGTGGGCAGGAAGCAGATCACGAACTCGGGGCTCACATCGAGGCCCGACCAGTACGCCTTCTTCGCGAGCGCGTCGACGTGCGCTCGTACGGCCTTGACGTGCTGCTGCATGAGCGATCGCCGCTGCGGGTCCTCGGACGCGAGTGCGCCCGCCGCCAGGAACGCGTCGAGGGGAGCCTTGGCGTCCACCGCGATCGACGCACCGCCGGCCAGGCGGATCACCATGTCCGGACGGCCATGGCCTGCGTCGGAGCGGATCGTGGCCTGCAGGTCGAAGTCGACGTGCCGGGTGAGGCCCGCGGCCTCCACCACGCGGCGCAGTTGGGTCTCGCCCCACACGCCGCGTGCGGAGGTCGAGCGCAGCGCGCCGGCCAGGGACTCGGTCGTGGAACGCAGCGCTTCGCCGTTCTCCTCGGAGCGCCGGAGCTGCTCGCTCAGCTGTCCGAACTGCGTCTGACGCTCGCGCTCCAGCACCGTCACCGTCTGCTGCATGCGGCGCAGGCTCTCCCGCACCGGGGCGAGCGCGGTGAGCACGGCGTTCTCCTGCCGCACGCGCTCCGCGGCGTCGTGCTGCTCGCGGCGGGCATGCTCGACGGCATCGCGGTACAGGTCGTGCTGACGGTCGCGGTCCTCCCGGACGACGGAGAGCTCCGCGTCGGCACGGGCGAGGTCGGCGGCGCCGCGGCTGCGGCCGAGGAACCAGCCGACCGCAAGGCCCGCCACGGCGGTGAGTGCGGCGATGAGCAGTGCGAGCGCGTCCATGCGTCCATCATGGGCGCGGCCACCGACATCGCCGGAGAGCGCGGCCGTGGACCGGCGGAACGGCGTCAGGCCGCGGCGCGCACCTTCGCGGGCGAGGCCGGGGCGAGCGGGTCGCCGAGACGCACGCCGATCGCTTCGGCGAGTTGCTGCACCGAGCCGGACGCGGTGCGGCGGGCCGCGTCGATCACGATCTGCGCGCAGGCCCGTGCATCGGCGAGGGCATCGTGGTGCGGGAACGCGCCGAAGCCGGCGGCCGCGGCCGCGACCGGGAGCTTGTAGGAGTCGAGGTCGTACACCTTGCGCGCCACGCTGAGACTGCACAGCGACTGGTACGGCGGGCACTCGTCGCCCGTGGCCTCGCACGCACGACGGATCACATTCAGGTCGAAGCCCGCATTGTGCGCGACCAGCACGTCCGCGCCGGCGAACGCGCAGAGCCGGTCGAGCTGCTCGCTCCAGCCGTCGGCGTTCACGACCTCGTGCGGCTGGATTCCGTGGATCCGCACGTTCCACTCCTGGAAGGTGTCGTGCCCGGCCGGCGGGCGGATCAGCCATCCGGTCTGCGCGACGACGACGCCGTCCCGCACGCGCACCAGGCCCACCGCACAGGCAGAAGCAGGGGAGGAGTTCGCCGTCTCGAAGTCGATCGCGGTGAAGTCCAGGGCCACGCATCAACCCTCCGTCGGCCGCGGTCGGGTGCCTGTCAGGCGCGCCGAGGCCGAGCGGATCCGAGCGTAGGCTCGGGTCATGGTCGAACGTGCGACGAGCTTCGGATCCGAGACGGGCAGCTATGAGAAGGGGCGTCCGGAGTATCGGTCGGACGCGGTCGCCTGGCTGCTGGAGCCGCTGTCGGGCTCCGACGCGGCGGTGGTCGACATCGGCGCGGGGACGGGAAAGCTCACTCGCGCCGTGCTCGCCCTGGGCGGCACGAGCGTTGTGGCGGTGGATCCGGATCCGCAAATGCTGGACGCGCTGCGGGAGAAGACGCCAGGAGTCGAGGCGGTCACAGGAACCGCGGAGGCGTTGCCGTTGGCGGACGCCGTCGCGGACGCCGCCACTCTCGGCCAGGCCTGGCACTGGGTGGATCCGGTCGCGGCATCCGCCGAGATCGGGCGGGTGGTGCGCCCGGGCGGCGTGCTCGGGCTGATCTGGAACGTGCGTGACGACCGCATCGACTGGGTGCGACGGCTGACCGCGATCATGGGCGGCAGCGCGGCGGAGGAGATGATCGCCGAGAACGCCGTGCGGGCCGCGGCGCCGTTCGGTCCCCTCGAAGAACGGCGCTGGGAGTGGAGCCGGGAGATGACGCGCGCCGAACTGCACGCGATGGCCAGCTCGCGCAGCCTCATCATCACGTCCTCCGACGAGGAGAAGGCGCGGATCGCGCGGGCCATGGACGAGCTGTTCGACGAGCTCGGTCTTGTCGAGGGTGCGACGCTGTCGATGCCGTACGTGACCGCTGCCTATCGCGCGATCCGCGGATCCTGAGTCGACGCGGGCCCCGGTAGACTCGTACCCCGTGGCTCTCACCATCGGAATCGTAGGACTGCCCAACGTCGGCAAGTCCACCCTCTTCAACGCCCTCACCAAGAACGACGTGCTCGCGGCGAACTACCCGTTCGCGACGATCGAGCCGAACGTCGGCGTGGTGAACCTGCCCGACGTGCGGCTGAACAAGCTCGCCGAGATCTTCGGCAGCGAGCGGATCCTGCCCGCGACGGTGTCGTTCGTCGACATCGCCGGCATCGTGCGCGGCGCCAGCGAGGGGGAGGGCCTGGGCAACCAGTTCCTCGCGAACATCCGCGAGGCCGACGCGATCGCGCAGGTCGTGCGCGGCTTCGCGGACGACGACGTGGTGCACGTCGAGGGTGCGATCGACCCGAAGAACGATCTCGAGACGATCAACGCCGAGCTCATGCTCGCCGACCTGCAGACGCTCGAGAAGGCGATCGTGCGCATCGAGAAGGAAGTGCGCGGCCGCAAGACCGACGCCTCGGTGCTCGAAGCCGCGAACGCCGCCAAGGACGCGCTCGAGCGCGGCCAGCTGCTCTCTACGAGCGGGATCGACCTGGCTCCGATCAAGGAGCTGGGGCTGCTGACCTCGAAGCCGGTGATCTTCGTCTTCAACGTCGACGAGGCCGTGCTCACGGACGCGGCGCGCAAGGCGGAGCTCGCCGCCCTCGTCGCGCCGGCGCAGGCGATCTTCCTGGACGCGAAGATCGAGTCCGAGCTCATCGACCTGGATCCGGAGGACGCCGCCGAGCTCCTCGCCTCCACCGGTCAGGACGAGTCCGGCCTCGACCAGCTCGCCCGCATCGGGTTCGACACGCTGGGCCTGCAGACCTACCTCACGGCAGGCCCGAAGGAAGCCCGCGCCTGGACCATCCACAAGGGCGATAAGGCCCCTCAGGCGGCCGGCGTGATCCACACCGACTTCGAGAAGGGCTTCATCAAGGCCGAGGTCATCTCGTTCGAGGACCTGGTCGCGACCGGATCGGTCGTCGAGGCCCGTTCCAAGGGCAAGGCGCGCCTTGAGGGCAAGGACTACATCATGCAGGACGGCGACGTGGTGGAGTTCCGCTTCAACGTCTGACTGGATCCCACTGGGCGGATAGACAGTAGGCAAGTAGATCTGCGGGTGTTGTCATAATCCCGCGTAGCGTCTAGCTCCACCACTTAGAGTCCTTGCATGGCTACATGGGATGCTGATGCTGAGACGACGCGCCCCGTCGACTTCCGACTTGTGCAAACCAGCTTCATCGCTATGTTCTGGCGGCCAGCGCTACTTGAGGACACTCTTGGCCAGCTGCGGTCCCTCGATTATCGGGTGATTGAATTCGATGCTGGTGCGTGGTCCTCGGACGCCGAGATGTACGGGGACATCGCGTCACAGCTCGGCTTTCCCGACTATTTCGGGCGGAACCTTGACGCGCTGAACGATTGCATGAGTGACGTTGCGTCAGGCAGCTACGGCTGGAGCGTCGGCACGGACACGGGCCTCGTGATCGTGCTGCGAGAGTTCGATGCGTTCGCTGCGGGAAACCGCCGGATCGCACAGAGACTGTTGGAGATCATTGCGGTCCAAGCTCGATACGCCATGCTCTTCGGTCACAGGATCATCTGCCTCGTGCAATCGAACGATCCACGATCGGATTTCGAGCCGGTGGGCGCGGCCGTGGCGTGGAACGACGCTGAGTGGTTCGACTCCGAACGCGGCCTCTGAAGCGACGGCGCCCCCATGGAGCTTGCTCTGTGGCGCTTCGGTGGAGCTCCGCTTCAACGTCTGAAACTGCTTCAGGTCCGAGACTGGGGTGTCCCGCATGATGCCTTTGCTCGACGTGACGATCATTTGCCCCGGACAGGGGGAATTGCTGTCGTTCGGTTGCCGAATGCCAAAGTCTCCGAGATGGATCAGCCAATCCAGTGTCGATTGGAGACGCGGATGGCGAGGACGCACCATGGCGGTTGACCCCTATGCGCCCGATGACTTGCTCCCCAGACTCGTGGGTGACCGGATGTACTCAGTCGAGTTCGTCCTCAACGATTACGTGCAGTTCCGCTTCGACGGATCGCCGCAGGGCGAGAAACCGGTGACGTTGAACTCCTACGTGTGGCCGCTGGTGGAGTTCGGAGGGCGTACCTGGGAGGAGCATGACCTCGGATACGCGGATGCGGTTCGTCGACTCACGCCCGGTGCCGTAGTCGCGACCACCGAGCAGACTGGCCATGGGATCAGGATCGAACTCGATACGGGTGCCTTTGTGATCCATCCCCGCGTCGACGAGGTCTACGTCGAGATCGCAGAGATCAGAGGTTGGAGTGACGGTGCATGGATGCTGTGGCGTCCAGGCGAAGACAGCCTTGAAGACCTTCGGCAGTCTTGATGCCGGATGCGACAGCGGCGGCGAGGTTGAGTCGTCGGCGTGAATCGGTGCAGGATCCGTCCGACGTGTGGCACACCCGGGTGTCGCTGTCATTGGGGTCACATCGCGAGCGATCTAGGGACACTGCGCGGACTCCGGGGGTGTCTCGAGGGCCGTCGTCGACCATCCGGCTCACCGGCTTCGAGGACGAGCCGGTTCCATCGTGCAATCCTGGAGTGACGATGAACCAGCTTGAGTTCCGCTATGACATCACCGACGGTCGCATCACGCTCCGGCCGTATATCGACGCTGTTGACGTGCTGGCGGGATACAAGAACAGCCAGGGGCGAGACCCTGACGCCCTTCTGCCTCCTCTGTCGAGCCAGCTGTTTCCTGTGAGTATCGGATTTCCGACTGTTCTCGGGGTCTGTTCCTGCGGCGAATCAGGGTGCGGATCGTTGACCGCTTCGATCAGACGCGACCATGGGGAAGTTCTGTGGGAACCTGCGGAGTCGCCGGAAAGTGAAACCCTCAGCCGGTCGTACAGGTTCGCGCTGACCGATTACCTCGACGCCATTGATCGTGCGGCCGGTGATCCGCCGTTCGGAGAGGGGCAGGGGCGACGTGTCGCGCGGATAGTCCGGCTCCAGCTCGGCATGTATGACCGACGATACGAATCGATGACCGCGTTCCATCGCGCGCGCATCGACTGGATTTCTGCGTGGCCTTGGACAAGCAATGTTGTCAGGGCATCGGTAACGACGGCAGGTGAGCAGATGATCCACGAATTCGTTCCGCAACTCGACGAAGACGACGCGCAGCTCGCGGGACGCATCGCCGCCCAGCTGGTGCGGTTGCGCATGCTCGAGTGACGTCACTCAGCTCAAGTCTTGTTTCGCGTTCAGTCCTCGCGCAGTCCCATCGGCGCAGCGGGTTGAGGCGAGGCGGAGTAGTCCGGGCCTTCGTCTGCCACACTGCGTGGATGGATCAGCAACGCTTCGAAGTTCGCGTGGGGACCGCACGTGAGAGTGTGAGCATCGAGGTTCTGGGTCGGCAGTTTCCTGACGCGCTTGACTGGTCGGATGGGAACTGGCTGATCAGCCCCATCCATATCGACGTGGGCCGTTTCCGTGCCGATCTGCCAGCAATGCTGCGTGTCGATGAACTCGAGCGGTTTCGAGTCGCGCTGGAGGAGATTTCGCAGACGTTGACTGGTGAGGCCGTGCTTGAGTCGATGGAACGCTGGCTGCGACTGACAGTGCGGTGCTCGCCGACAGGGTCGCTGCAAGTGGCAGGGACAGCCGTGGATCTGCCCGGAGTTGGCAACGAGCTTCATTTCGAGATCGGCGGGATGGATCAGAGCTTTCTTCCGGATCTCATCGCTGATCTGTCCGCAGTCGAGTGGGCTTACCCGCTTCGACGAGATGATGGGTCTGTTAGGCACCGTTAGCCGACCTCACGACGCCTTCCTCTCGTTCGTCAGCTTGTGAGGTCGAGACCCAGCGCAGCGAGTGACAATAGCGGGCAGCTTTGACGGGCGAGCGATCCCACCGAGGGAAGTTCGGCTTGACGAGCGGGGGCCAGAGCTCGTTGTTCACGACGTCGAAGGGGCTCTGAGCACTGCGCAGGAGTTCGCCTCAGCGCCCCTGGCGCTTCTTGTACGGCTTGGGCTGCCCCTTCACCACGGGGGCGCGGCCCTTTCCCTTGGATGCCTTCGCCTTGCCTCCGGATGGCGCGCTCGACTTCTGCGGAAGCGGGGGAGCGGCGGCGATCCGGCCGCGCGCCTCGGGCAGCAGGAGAATCCCGGCACTCGTCAGTCGGGTGGCACTGCCACGGGTGATGAGCGGGTGCCCGACCTCTTCCTCGAGCTTCTCGATCGCCGAATACAGAGCGGTGAGTGAGATTCCGAGCCGGGCTGCTGCACGCGGGAAATGCAGTTCCTCCGCGACGGCGACGAACCGCCGGAGCTGGGTGATGTTCATGCAAGCCCGTCCTTCCCCGCACGGATCGCGGCCGACCCCAGCGTACTAGCGGGTGCGGGCGACGTCGTGCTTCAGCACCTGCGGCCAGGTGTCGACGTCGACGGGATCGCTCGCCACCGAGAGCGTGGCGTGGGGGAGAAGGGAGGCCAGTGTCTGCGCCGTCGTGAGGGGGTGTCCAGGATCCTCGACCCACGCCAGGATCGTGGTCGGGACGTCGATGCGCTCGATCGCCTCATGGGCGGGCAGGTCGCTCATCGCGGCACCGCGCAGCAGGGAGGGTAGCAGCGCGTCGGCGACGTCGGGCACGGTCTCCGGTGCGCCCGCGGTCGCAGGCGGACGCGTCCCTCCGCGATGCGCGGCGACCAGGGCATCGACGCCCTCGGATTCCACGAGGGCGGCATCGTCCCGGTAGTTCTGCGCCTGCGTGGCCCGGGTCTCCCATGCGGTCGGGGGCACCATGAGGGTGAGCCCGACGAAGCGGCCCGGCTCTCGCGCCGCGGCATGCAGCAGCGTCGCCGCTCCCATGGACGGCCCGACCCCGTGCACCTGTTCGCCTGGAAACCAGTGATCCAGCAACCGCAGCAGATCGTCGGCGAGGTTGGACCACACGTAGTCCTCCGCGACCTTGCGGCCGGTCGATCTGCCGTGACCGCGTGCGTCGTATCGCAGCAGCCGTGTTCCGCTCAGCCCTCGGCCGAGGTCCAGATTCAGCACCCGATCCCTGGCCCTGCTCGAGGTCAGGCCGTGCAGCTGCACGACGGGATGCCCGCCCTCGTCGCTGAGCGCGACGGCGAGTTCGGCGCCGGTGACTTCGAAGGTGGGCATCGGGTTCCTTCCGCTCCGGCGTCGCACGTCGGATCCGCAGAGGCGACGCCGATGTCAGAGTAGCGGGACGCTAGGGTACTGCCATGCGTCTGACCCACGTCACGCAATTGCGCCTCCCGTTCGGTCGGCTCTGGGGGTACGACGTCAGCGCCTCCGAACTCGGCCCGCGCCTGCCGGTCTCCTTCGACCAGCGGATCCATGTCGGCCTCGGAGACAGGCCGGGATCCTGGATGGCGATCTCGTTCCACCTGCCGCGGCCCGTGACGAAGGACGCGCTCGCGGACGCCTGGCTCGCGGTGATCGCGCGGCACGGCACCCTGCGCACCGCGTTCGCTCCGGGCGCGGACGGGCAGCCGCAGCTCCACGAGCTCGCGATCAGCCCGGGATCCTGGGTCGAGCACGAGATCCTGCCGGGGCAGGCGGTGAACGACGCCGTCCGCGATGTGCTCGATGGGGCGTGCTCGCCCTACCGCAGGCCCTCGTACCGTCTATGCGTCCTCGAGAACGCGACGGGGATCACTGTCGTGATCGGATCCGACCATGCGCACGTCGACATGTGGTCGATGCTCGTCATCGCTCGCGACCTCCTCTCGGCACTGGACGCGGCGCGCGACGGCCGGGATCCCTGGACCGCGCCGGCAGCGGCATTCGTCGACCACACCCGTTCACTGCTCGAACGCGCTCCTGCCCCTGATGAGGTGCGCCGACGGTGGGCCGACATCATCCGCGACAGTGGCGGAGCCATGCCACGATTCCCGCTCCCGCTCGGCTCGCCGGATCCGCAGCGCGAGAGGGTCGAGGTGCGCGACGTGCTCGATCCGGATGAGAGCGCAGCCTTCGCGGCGCAGGCGCGGGAAAGCGGCGTCTCGACGCTGACCTTCGCCGTCGTGGCTATGACGGCGGTCACCCGCACGCTCGCCGGCACGGCGCTGCGCGCCATCTTCCCGGTGCACAGTCGTTACGAGGACACCTGGCACGACTCGGTGGGCTGGTTCATCACCAACTCCGTGCTGGAATCGGCCGTCGCAGAGCCGCGTGAAGCGGCCGCCGCCGTCAAGGAAGCCGTGCAGCTCGGGTCGTGGCCGCTCGCCGACGTGCTCGAGCCCTGGGGCGGGATGCCTGTCGCGCCGGGGATGTTCGCGATCTCCTGGCTCGACCTGCGCCGATTGCCAGTGCGGATCGACTCGGTCGGACTCGACGCGCAGTACGTCGGCGCGGCGATCGACACAGACGGAGTCATGCTCTGGTTCATCCTCGACGAGTCAGGGTTGCATCTGCGCTGCCGGTATCCCGACACGGCAGAGGCACGCGCCAACGTCGGCGAATGGCTCGACCTGCTCGTGGCGCGACTGCAGACGGAGGCGAGGACGTCCGTCCGAGGGCTGCTCCGGGCGGCGGGCCGCACCTATCGGATCGAGCGTGCGAGCCAGGCGGACATCGAGGCGATCGCTGCACTGCTCGCCGACGACCCTTTCGGCGCGGAGCGCGAGGACGTCGAACTCGGCCGGTACGAGGCGGCGTACAACTCGGTCAGGCGTGATCCCTCGAATTATCTCGGGGTGGTTCGAGACGACGACGGCCGCATCGTGGCGACCATGCAGCTGACCGTGATTCCCGGGCTCTCTCGCGGAGGATCCACTCGGCTGCAGATCGAGGGTCTGCGCGTCGCTCCGGCTGAGCGTTCGCAGGGCCTCGGCACGGCGATGCTGGAGTGGGCGCACGATTTCGGGCGGTCTCGCGGGGCGACCCTCGCTCAGGTGACCACCGACGAAGCCCGGGATCGGGCACGCGCCTTCTATACGGGGCTCGGCTATCGGACCGCGCACGTGGGACTGAAGCGGCCGCTCGACTGATCCGCGTGCTAGCCCACTGCGCGCAGGCGTACGCTGGCAGTGTTTCCCGAGGAGGCGCGGCCATGTCCGACACTGATGAGCGGCGCGAGTCTGCACACATCCCGGAGCCGGGGGAACCGAGCGTTCCCGAGCTCGAGGCGGACGAGAACATCGCGCCGCGCCCGGAGGAGGAGATCGCAGACCTCCTCCGCGCCGAGCCCGACGCGGACGACCACGTCAGCTGACCCGGCGGACCTCCTGCGGCCAACCGCAGGCCTCGGCGATCCTGCCGGCCCAGAGCTTCGCATCGTCGTCGTCGTCGGCGACGTCGATGATGGTGAGGCCGCCGATGTACTGCTCGCCCGGGGCGAACTGCCCTTGTCTGATCACGGGCGTGCCACCGGAGGCGTCGGCGGTGAAGGCCGACTCCATGTCCTCGTGCACGCCTCCCGCGAAGACGAGCACGCCCGCATCGCGCATGTCGGACACAACAGCGTTGCAGAGCGCGCCGCGCTCGGAGAACCACTCGGGACTGTGCTCGCCGACCCATTGCTGGTTGAAGTAGATGATGTACTGGCTCATCCTCGTCGCTCCCTGCATCGTCGTGTCGGGCCCGTCCAGCGATCGTACGCCGCCGTCGGTGCTCCAGCGGGACTCGATACGATGGCTCGGTGACTACCGAGAACAACAGCATCTTCGAACCCGATGGCCGCGCGATCCCGTACGTCGACGAGATGTCGGAGGGTGACGGGCCCGTTCTGGTGCTGATTCCCGGGCGTGGTCTCGAGGGCGGCGCGCTCGGTTCGGTCGCGCACATCCTGGCCGGCGAGGGGATCCGTGTGCTGCGGATCGGAAGTCGCGCCGATGACGCCGCGACGCTCGAGGAGCGCGTCCAGGATGCGAGTGACGTCATGGACCACGCCGGCATCGGCGCCACCTGGATCGGGGGCCACGGCGTCGGCGGCACTGTCGCTCGCGCGCTCTCCGCGAAGCGCACGGACCGCGCGCTCGGAGTGCTGCTGCTGGGCGTGGAGGACGTCGACGTGCCGATCGCCCCGTCGGTGCCGATCCTGATCATCCAGGGATCCGAGGACGACGTCATGCCCCCGGCGAACGGGGAGAAGCTGCGCGCGTCCGCGATCGAGCGCGCCAGCGTGGTGACGATCGAGGGTGGCGGGCACCTGTTCCCGGTGAGCGATCCGGTCGACACGGCGTTCGCGATCGAGGACTACCTGGCCTGGGACTGATGCGAGGCGCCATTCCGTCGACGGATGCCCGCACCGTCACCGTCCTGCTGGTGATCGACATGCAGGTGGGCGTCATGCCCGGCTGCTTCGACGAGCACGGGGTGCTGACACGGACCGACGCGCTCGTGCGCCGGGCTCGCGATGAAGGGGTTCCGGTGGTGTGGGTGCACCACGACCCCGTCGGGGTGGGCACTCCGGATTGGGAGCTGGCGGCGCCGCTGGCGCGCGCGGAGGGAGAGCCCGTCGTGCGTAAGAGCTACCGCGACGCCTTCGCGGAGACCGACCTGCAGACCGTGCTCGACGGATATGGCGCGACCCGACTGGTCGTCGCCGGCGCGCAGTCCGACTTCTGCGTGCGCACCACGACCCAGCGTGCAGCGGCGGAGGGCTACGACGTCACGCTGGTGCGCGACGCGCACACCACGGTCGACGCGACGGTCGACGGCGTTCGGATCTCCGGCGAGCAGATCGTCGCCCACACCAACATGTACTTCGCCGGGCTCCGCTACCCGGGGCAGGAGTTCGCCGTCGCGCGGTACGACGAGGTCGCGTTCGCCTGACCGCCACCACGCACGCGCGGATGTCCGACCCCAGTGCGAGGATGGGCGCATGCCCGAGTCTCCCGAGGTGCAGGCGCTGGTCGAGTTCCTCGACGAGCGGATCCGCGGTCATGCGATCGCCGACCTCGATGTCGGCGAGTTCCGCATCATCAAGACCCGTAACCGCCCGCCTGGGGCGCTGATCGGCGCACGGATCCGGAGCCTGCAGCGCTTCGGCAAGCACGTGGGCGTCGACACCGACGCCGGGTGGCTGATGATCGGGTTCGGTCGCAACGGCTGGATCCGATGGCAGGCGCCCGACGCCGCGCCGAGCGACGAACTCGTCCCCGAGGTCGCGCGGATCGTGCTCGACGACGGTGCCGTGATGCAGATCGTGGACCTGGGCGACTTCCTCGCCGTGACCGCGTCTGTCGTCGATGCCCCGACCGATGTCTCGGGCATCGCCGCGCTCGGGCAGGATCCGCTCGCCGCGGACTTCGACCGCGACGCGTTCGAACGCGCCCTCGGCAGGCGGCGGAAGCAGATCAAGGCGCTCCTGCAGGAGCAGACGTCGCTGGCAGGCATCGGCAACGCCTATTCGGACGAGATCCTGCATCGGGCGCGGATCGCTCCCACGGTGCATGCCGCGGTGCTCGACGACGCGGAGCGGGAACGGCTCTTCCATGCCACGGTCGACGTGCTGCGGGGCTCTCTGGCGGATCGACGGGGTCTGCCACCCGACCGGCTCAAGCAGGCGAAGGTCGCGGCGATGGCTGTGCACGGCCGCGGGGGACAGGCCTGCCCGGTCTGCGGCACGACGATCGTCGACCGTGTGTTCGGCGGTGCGTCCGCACAGTTCTGCCCGCACTGCCAGCCCGAGCGCTCCACAACGTGACGAGGCGTGCGGGTTAGCATTCGGGAGTGAGTCCGCTTCCTCTGCGCCATCGGTGGCGCGTGCGATCGTCCGTCGCCGTCCTGGTCGGGATCGTGGTCGGATTCGTCGTCACCCCGTTCCTCGGCCTGGCTGCAGGACTTCTCGCGGCCTGGGGTGCGCTGGCCCTCGTCAGCACCGTGTGGATCCTGCTTGTCGTGTGGCCCATGAATGCAGAGCAGACCCGCTCGCACGCCACCGAGGAGGACCCCGGTCGACGCATCGCCCGGGTGGTCGCGGTGATCGGGAGCTTCGTCAGCATCGCGGCCGTGCTGGTCGTCGTGCTGCAGGCCCGGCACGCGGAGGGCTGGACCCAGTTCGCACTCGCGGGAAGCGCGGTGCTCAGTGTCGCCGCCTCGTGGGGGCTGATCCAGGCCGACTACATGCTCCGGTACGCGAAGCTGTACTACGACGGATCCGGCGGGATCATCTTCAACCAGGACGAGGATCCCGAGTACACCGACTTCGCGTACTTCTCTGTCGGGCTCGGCATGACCTACCAGGTCGCCGATACCAACGTGACTCGCAACGCGATCCGGCGGATCGTGATCGCACAGACCACGATCGCCTACGTCTTCGGCGCGCTGATCCTCGGCACCATCATCAATCTCGTCACAGGTCTGGGTTGACCGGGGGAAGCTCCTCGCGCAGCCGCGGCTCCGTGCGGCGCTCGGGGCGCACGCCCGCCTTGTCGGCGTAGAACGCGCGGATCCGGTCCATGTCCGCGGCGACGTCGCCGGTGAGGTCGAATGTGGGCCCGAGCCCTGTCGTCATCGTGGTGCGGTCGACGAACCCGAGCGTCACGGGCATGCCGGTCTCCCGGGCGATCCGGTAGAAGCCGCTCTTCCAGTACGTGTTGCCGCCGCGGGTGCCGTCGGGGGTGACGACCAGACCGAACACCGTGCCGGCCTTCACCTGCGACGCCACCTCGCCGACGACGCGCGCAGGATCCGCCCGATCCACCGGAATGCCCCCGAGCCGGCGCATGAGCGGGCCGCGCCAGCCGTGGAAGAGGCTCTTCTTGCCGAGCCAGTGCACGTCGATGCCGAGCCGCCAGGCGATCCCGAGCATGAGCACGAAGTCCCAGTTCGAGGTGTGCGGGGCGCCGATCAGCACGGTGGGGCGCGTCGGGGCCGGCTCGGACGCGAGCGTCCAGCGACTGAGCGTCCAGAACACGCGGGCGGCGAGGCGACGGAGCATCCGTCCACCGTAGAGCGGAGCTCATGCCGCGCCCCGCATGAACGACGACGGAACGGCAACGGGCGCATGGCCGGACACGAGGCCCCGACCATGCGCCCGTTGGGGGTGCCGAAAGGTCAGGCGACCTTCGGCATCAGGGAGAACGACACGGCGCCCTCCTCATTCACGTTCGCGTCGAGGATCTTGTCGTCCAGGACGATGGCGGCCTCCCCTTCCAGGAAGACCGGGGCGCCGGGCAGATCGAGGATCTGATCGTCGGGCTCCGGCGAGACGACCACGTCGGCGGCGAGGCGGGGTTCGCCCGCCTGTCCCGGCGTCTCGGCCGTGTGGATGCGCAGTCCCGCACCGTCCGTCTCGGTACGACGACGGACGAGCGTGGTGACCAGCGCAGTGGCGTTGTCGGTCAAGGTGAGCACGAGGCACTCCTTCCGGTTGCGGACATGCCGAGGTCCCGGCATGTGTCCGGGCCACGATTCCTCTTCTTCGCCGAGCTCTCAACCGCTGTGCGGCGATTCGGCCCGATTCGGAGGTTCTTCCCACCTGAGCGCGCGTGAGTGCGGCCGACGCGACGGCGGGGGCGCGTCGGACCTCAGCGCGCGGCGGCTCGCAGCGCCGCGGCCGTCGCCGGATCCAGGCCCGGCACCTCATCCGTCGGCACGGCGAGGGCGAGCAGAGCGCGGCTGAGGTAGTTGCGGGCGGCCGCGGCCAGCGTGATGTCGACGATCTGACGGTCGTCGTAGCCGGCCTCGCGCAGAGCCGTCGTATCGGCGTCGGTCATGCCACGCGGATCCGTGGACAGCTTGGCCGCGTACCGCACGACGGCTTGTTCGGCGGCGGAGAAGCCGTCGTCGTCGCCGCGGGCGAACGCCGCGAGGCCGTCGTCGCTGAGGACCTCTGCCCGCAGCGACTTGCGCCCGTGCGCCAGCAGGCAGTGCGGGGACCCGATCGCGCGGGCGGCGCCGAGCGTGGCGGCCTCGTACACGCCGACACCGATCGACGGCACGATCGCGTGGATGAGCGCCATGAACGCCTCGTGCGCCTCGGGGTTGACCGCCATCGCGCGGGTGTAGGCGAAGACGAAGCCGGCGTCGGCCATGTCCTCGGCGTACATGTCGGCGGCATGCCCCTCCGCGGTCTCGGCCGGGGGAGTGCTGATGATCATGGGAAGCTCCTTCGCGTCCATCTGGCGCAACCCCTCCAGCCGGGCTCGGCGCCTGAGCGAAGATTACGCCCGTGCAGGAGTCCGGGACATGGGGCGGATGCCTCAATGCACCGGCTCTCCACCCCCTTCTGAGCGCTCCGGCCCCTGCTCCGTGGCACAGGCGTAGCATCGAGGGATGACCACCGCAGCCGAATCCGAGCAGCAGACCCCCACGGACGCCGCGCGTCCGACGTCGGGCGTCGCTCCGGGCGGTCTGTCCCTGCTCCCGGGTCTCGACGCCGGAGACGCCGGACTGTGCATCGACGGCGTCTGCCGCCTGCCCGGTGTGAAGGACTGAAACCCTCGGTCGCAACCTGCTCCGCCGATCCGCCGCGACGCCGGACGACGAATCGTCCCCCTCCGCGCAGCCGAGGCATGCGCGGAGGGGGACGATTCGACGTGCGGTGAGGCGGGCGGGGCTCAGTGCATCGCCGGGGCGTTGCCTTCCGCGGAGCCCTCACCGTGCGGCTGGTCTTCCGGCTTGCGGATGATGAACGCGCCCAGGATGGTCACCGTCGCGATGACCGCGCCGATCACGAAGGTGCTGCGTGAGCCCGCCGCGACCGCGGCAGGCGCCTCGGTGCCGCCGTTCGCATTCACGATGAGCGTGAACACCGCGATCATCACGGCGATGCCGGCTGCGCCCGCGACCTGCTGCACCGTTCCGATGACGGCACTGCCGTAGGAATAGAACTTCGGCTTCAGCGAGGCAAGCGACGCGGTGAACAGCGGTGTGAACGAGAGCGCGAGACCGATCGACAGCAGCGTCTGCGCGACCAGCACGATCCACACCGAGGTGGTCGTGGAAAGCGTCGTGTAGAACCACAGCGTGGCGGCGGTCAGGATCGAACCGGGGATCAACAGGATCTTCGTGCCCCGGGCGTCGTAGATGCGTCCGATCACCGGTCCGAGAAGTCCCATCGCGAGGGCACCGGGCAGCAGCACCAGCCCCGCCTCGGTCGTCTCCAGGCCGAGCGCCTTCTGCAGGAACAGCGGGATCACCGTGAGCGTGCCGAAGAACGCGAGCGACAGCAGGAACATCTGCACCATCGACAGGGTGAAGTCGCGCGAGGCGAACACCCGCAGATCGAGCAGGGCGTCGTCCTCGCGCTGCAGGATCACCTGGCGCCAGAGGAACGCGATCAGTCCCACCACACCCACGACGAGCGCGATCACCAGGGGCGCCGCCGACCCGCCGCCGCCCGCGAGCGCGCCGATCTGGCTGAGTCCGAACACGAGCCCGCCGAATCCGAACGCGCTCAGCACGATCGACAGCACGTCGAGGGGGGCGTCCGTGCGCTCGCCGACGTTCGTCAGCCAGCGCCAGCCGATGAACATCGCGGCCAGGGCGATCGGCAGCACGACCACGAAGATCGCACGCCAGCTGAAGTGGTCGAGCAAGAAGCCCGACAGGGTGGGGCCGATCGCCGGCGCGAGCGAGATGACGATGCTGACGCGCCCCATCATCCGCCCACGGCTCGCCGGCGGCACCAGGTTCATGAGCGTCGTCATGAGCAACGGCATCATGATCGCGGTGCCAGAGGCCTGCACGACGCGGGCGATGATCAGCACGGTGAAGCCGGGCGCAAGGGCGGCGATCAGCGTTCCCGCCGAGAACAGCGCGAGCGCGCCGAGGAACATCTGCCGCGTCGTGAAGCGCTGCAGCAGGAAGCCGGTGGTGGGGATCACCACGGCCATGGTGAGCATGAACGCGCTCGTCACCCACTGCGCAGCGAGCGGTGTGATGCTCAGATCGTCGATGAGGTGCGGGATCGCCATGCTCATCGTCGTCTCGTTGAGGATCGCGACGAAGGCGGCGGCCAGGAGCACCCAGATGACCGCCATGTCTCGGCGGGGGATGAGAGAGGATCTCGCGCTGGTCGGCACGGATCCGGTTTCGATGGCGGACATTGTTTCCTCCGACTCGGCGGGGGCGAAAAAGGGGGGATGAGCTGCACAGAACTGCAAGCGACTCTCAGCGTAACCACAGGGTCGGACATTCCATTCCCGACAGCCGGCGGTGCTGCTGCCGACCGCGTTGCGCCCTGAGCGGACGCATCCGATGGCGGCGCCTCCTCCTCGGCGCGGGGATCTACGCTTGCGAGGTGCCGAAGGTGCAGGTGACCGGCGGCGGGCAGGGGTGAGCGGATGAGCATGATGGCCAGAGGCGGCGGAGCCCGGGGCGGAATGCGCCCCGTGGACGAGGCATCGCAGCGCCGGCAGAACGCCGAGGCGCCGAAGATCGCGAATCTCGGCCGCCGGGTGGTCGCGCTGTTCCGCCCCTATCGCGGGCGGATCCTCATCACGGGCCTCCTGGTGATCATCTCGGCCGCGCTCGGCGTCATCCCGCCGCTGCTCGTGAAGCTCGTCTTCGACGATGCGCTGTTCCCGGCGGGCGGCGGAGGACCGCGCATCGCGCTGCTCGTAGAGCTCGTGGTCGGCATGGTCGCGCTCTACCTGCTGTCGGCCGGTCTCGGCGTCGTGCAGACCTGGCTCACCTCGACCGTCGGCAACAGCGTGACGGGCGACCTGCGGGTGCGTCTGTTCGAGCACCTGCAGGCGATGGAGCTGGCGTTCTTCACCCGCACCAAGACCGGGGTGATCCAGTCCCGGCTGCAGAACGACGTCGGCGGTGTCGCCGGAGTGCTCACGAGCACGGTCACGAGCATCCTGGGAAACACGGTCACTGTCATCGCCTCGCTCGTGGCGATGATCCTGCTGGACTGGCGGCTGACCATCATCGCGGTGTGCGTGATGCCGATCCTCGTGCTCGTGCAGCGCCGCGTCGGCCAAGTGCGCGCGCGGATCGCCGGCGAGACGCAGGAGTCGCTGAGCGAACTCACCGCGATCACGCAGGAGACGTTGAGCGTGTCCGGCATCCTGCTGTCCAAGTCCTTCAACCGACAGCGCTCCGAGTCGGCCCGCTACCAGGCGCAGAACCGCACGCAGATCCGGTTGCAGGTGCGCCAGGCGATGAGCGGGCAGGGATTCTTCGCGGTCGTGATGGTGCTGATGTCCAGTGTCCCGGCGATCATCTACCTCGTGGCGGGGCTCCTCGTCGCCGGGGGGACCGGATCCATCACCGCCGGTGCGATCGTGGCCTTCACGACGGTGCAGGCCCGCCTGCTGATGCCGCTGATCGGGCTGATGCGCGTCGCGCTGGACGTGCAGACCTCGCAGGCCCTGTTCGCGCGCATCTTCGAGTATCTGGACCTGGTGCCCCAGATCCAGGACGCGCCGGGTGCACAGGCGGCCTCGGCCGCACCCGGCCCGCGGGGACGCCTCGAATTCCGCGACGTGCGGTTCCGCTACCCGGATGCCTCGCCCGCCGCGCGCGACACCCTGCAGGGGATCTCGTTCACCGCCGACCCGGGGCAGCACGTCGCCTTCGTCGGCCCCTCGGGGGCCGGCAAGACGACGATCCTCTATCTCGCTCCCCGGCTCTACGAGGCATCGGAGGGAGCGATCCTCTTCGACGGCGCCGACGTGCGCGACCTCACGCAGGAGTCGATCATCGACGAGATCGGCATCGTGTCGCAGGAGACGTATCTGTTCCATGCGACGATCCGCGAGAACCTCGTCTATGCGAAGCCCGACGCAACCGATGAGGAGCTCGTGGCGGCGTGCACCGCCGCCAACATCCACCACGTGATCGCCGGCTTCGAAGACGGCTACGACACCGTGGTCGGAGAGCGCGGCTACCGGCTCTCGGGCGGCGAGAAGCAGCGCATCGCGATCGCGCGGGTGCTGCTCAAAGATCCGCCGGTGCTGCTGCTGGACGAGGCGACCTCTGCGCTCGACACAGTGTCGGAGCGCGTCGTGCAGGAGGCGCTGGACGAGGCAGCCAAGGGCCGCACCACGCTCACGATCGCGCACCGGCTGTCCACGGTGATCGGCGCGGACGTCATCCACGTCGTGCAGGAGGGCCGGATCGTCGAGTCGGGGACCCACGCTGAACTGCTCGCGCAGGGCGGACTGTACGCCGACCTCGCTGCGCAGCAGGTGGCCGCAGCCCGGATCGACGACGACGTGCGCTCGGCCTGACTGCCGCTCCCGGCCGGTGGTGGGCCGGTGCGGCACTCAGTGCACGCTCAGCCCGCCGTCCACGAACAGCGAGTGCCCCGTGACGTAGGCGGATCCGGCGCCCGCGAGGAACACGGCGGCGCCGGCGAAGTCGGACGGCAGCCCATTGCGGCCGATCATGGTGCGGGCGGCGAGCGCCGCGATCTGCACCGGATCCTCCTGAAGGCGGGCGTTGAGCGGCGTCAGCACGAATCCCGGGACGAGGGTGTTGCTGGTGACGCCGGTGCCACCCCAGGCCTCCGCCTCGGAGCGCATCAAGGATTCGACCGCGCCCTTGGAGACGCCGTAGATGCCGCTGCCGACGAAGGCACGGTGCGCCTGCTGCGAGCTGATGTGGATGAGACGGCCGTAGCCGCGCTCTGCCATGCCGACGGCGTAGCGCTGACCGAGCAGGAACGGGGCGAGCGTGTTCACCGTCATCGTGGCGTCCCAGTCCGCCTCGGTGATGTCGGCGAAGGCGGGGCGGATGTTGATGCCGGCCGAGTTCACGAGGATGTCCGGCTCGCCGAACGGGCCCGCTGCGGCGTCCGCCGCCGCGCGTATGCCGTCGCGCGTGCCGAGGTCGCCGACGACGCCGGCGGCGCGGCAGCCGGCCTCTGTGAGCTCGCGCACGGTCTCGTCGATCCGATCGGCGCCGCGGGCGACGACCACGGTGGCCGCGCCGGCACGGGCGAGCGCGGTCGCGATGCCGCGGCCGATGCCGGAGCTGCCGCCGGTGACCACGGCGGTGCGGCCCTCGAGGGAGAACAGGTCGGAGAGATAGGCGTTCATGACGGTCCTGATTCTGGACGGATCGACGCGCACGGGCGCATCGGCCGTCCGGGCATTGCGGGCTGCTACCAGCGCAGCGCGGCGGCGAGAGTGGGGTCCACGCGGGCGGCGGCGAACTCGGGGAGTGCCTCGAGGTCTTGCACGAACGCTCGCACCGTCGCGGGATACGCGGAGTCGGTGTGGCTGCCGGCGATCTCCTGGAGCGGCGGCAGGTCCATCGCGAGGATGAGATCGAGCCTAGCGACAACGGCGGCCTGTGCGCCGGCCCGATGCAGCACGTCGATGCCTCCGCGCAGTGCGGCGAGATAGTCGCGCAGCACGCGGAGGCGGTGCTTGCCCTGCGTGATCGAGGACCCGTCCTCCCGTAGGCGCCATCGCACCACCACGTCAGGGATGACGTCGAAGGCGCGCGCGGTCGTGTACATGCGCTGGGCCACGATCTGGTCCTCGTAGGCGACGCCCTCCGGGAAGCGGAGGTCCCGCCAGAATGCGGTGCGGCTCAGCTTCGACCACGCCACGATGTTCGCCGACGCGGCGGGGTGCGCGAAGATCGTGGTTCCGAGGCGTTCCGGATCCGTCGCCGCCGCGACCCACGGCTGTACGCGGCCCGGCGCGTAGGTCTGGCCGTCCCATCGGGAGCGCACGTACGCGCCCGCCACGAAGTCGCTCCCGGTCGCGGCGAGTGTGCCGGTCATCCGCTCGAGCGCGGTCGGGGTCAGCTCGTCGTCGCCGTCGAGGAAGCCGAGGTACTCGGTGTCGACGAGGTCGAGCGCGGCGTTGCGGGCGCCGCCGAGTCCACGGGCCTCCGTGTGACGCAGGACGGTGAAGCGCGGATCCGCGTCCGCTGCGGCATCGAAGATCCGTCCGGTGTCATCGCGGGATCCGTCATCGATGAGGATCGCGCGCCAGGAGGTCTCCGTCTGCCCGCGCAGCGAGTCGAGGGCGGCAGGAGCGAAGGCGGCGATGTCGCGACCGGGCACGATCACGGTCACGAGCGGGGCGGGCACAGGGAAAGTCTACGAGCGCACAACGGACACGGCGTCGGCGACGAGCGCCGCGAGCCGCTCCGGGCCGTCGCCGGGCAGGCCTCCGTGGCCGAGCGTGAAGCGCACCGCGGTCTGTGCGACGACCGGGTCGACGCCGCAGGCCAGCAGTACGTGCGAGGGCTCGTCGCTGCCGGCCGCGCACGCGGATCCGCTGGAGGACACCACGCCGCGCCGCTCCAGTTCGAGCAGCACCGCCTCGCCCGAGACCTCGGCGAACGTGAAGCTCGCCGTTCCCGGCAGCCGGTGCACGGGATCGCCGGTGAGACGCGCCGACGGCACCGCCGCGAGGACACCGGCGACGAGCCGTGCGGACTGCGCCCCGACGCGGGCGGCGGCTTCGGCGCGTTCACCCTCGGCCAGCTCGAGTGCGGTGGCCAGGCCGACGGCGCCGGCCACGTTCTCGGTGCCGGAGCGGCGGCCGCGCTCCTGTCCGCCGCCGTGCACGAGCGGCTCGAGCGGAACGCGTCCGCGCACCGCGAGCGCGCCGATGCCCTTGGGCGCGCCCAGTTTGTGCCCGGCGATCGCGACCGCGTCGGCGCCGATCGCGGCGAGGTCCAGCCAGCCGGCGGACTGCACGGCGTCGACATGCAGAGCCACCCTCTGGGCCGCCGCCGTCTCGGCGATGCCGACGACGTCCTGGATCGTGCCGATCTCGTTGTTCGCGTGCCCGATCGCGATGAGTGCCGTGTCGTCGCGGATCGCGGCGGCGATCGCCGCCGGATCCGCCCGCCCTGCCCCGTCGACCGCCACCCGCGTCGAGGAGACACCGTGGAACCGCTCGAGGTACCCGACCGACTCCAGGATCGACTCGTGCTCGAGCGGCGTCGTGATCACGTGCCGTCCGCCCCGGGCGAGCGCGGCCAGCACGATGCCCTTGACGGCAAGGTTGTTCGCCTCGGTGCCGCCGGCGGTGAAGACGACGTCGCCGGCACGCATCCCCAGCACGTGGGCCACCCGTGCACGGGCGTCCTCGAGCGCCGCGCTCGCCGCCTCCCCGACGGTGTGATGACTGGACGGGTTGCCGAACGTGCGAGTGAGGAACGGGGCCATCGCCTCGAGCACTTCCGGCCTGATCGGCGAGGTCGCCGCGTGATCCAGATAGAGCGGGGCGGACACGATCAGTCGATCCGCACGTCGAGCCCGAGGTCGAGTGCCCGCGCGGAATGGGTGAGGGCGCCGACCGAGATCACGTCGACTCCGGTCCCCGCGATCGCGCGCACCGTGTCGAGGCTCACGCCACCCGAGGCCTCCGCGATCGCCCGACCGTCGATCAGCGCGACGCCGGTGCGCAGATCCTCGAGGCTGAAGTTGTCCAGCAGCACGGTGTGGGCGCCGCCGTCGAGCACCGCGGGGATCTGGTCGAGCCGATCCACCTCGACGACGACGTGCGTGGTGTGCGGCAGGGTCGCGATCGCCTCGCGCAGGGCAGTCGCGACGTCGCGTCCGCCCCGGGTCAGCACGGCGAGGTGGTTGTCCTTGGCCATCACCGCATCCGACAGCGAGAAGCGGTGGTTGCGTGCGCCGCCCGCGATGACGGCGTGCCGTTCGAACGCGCGCAGCCCGGGGGTGGTCTTGCGAGTGTCGGCGATGCGCACCTTTTTGCCGTCGGGCCCGGCGCCCTCGACGGCGGCGACGTAGGCGGCCGTGAGGGTCGCGATGCCGCTCAGTCGCTGCGTGAAGTTCAGCGCCACACGCTCGGCCGTCAGCAGGCTGCGGGCGGATCCGGTCACCGTCGCGAGCACGTCTCCGGCGACGAAGGCGTCTCCGTCTGCGACGTGCAGATCCACGACCGTCTCCGGATCCGTGAGCGTGAAGGCGGCCGCGAACACGTCGCCGCCGGCCAGCACTCCGGGCTCGCGCGCGACGAGGTCGGCCGTCGCCGTGGCGTCCGCGGGCAGCAGCGCGGTGCTCGTGAGGTCGCCCCAGGGGGCGTCCTCTTCGAGGGCGGCTCCGACGACGCGGATGAGGAGGGCGGGGGTGAGCATCAGACTCCGATCAGAGCGGGCGACGGTTCGAGATGGTGGGCGCCGATCGAGACCGGGCGGGCGAGCGCGGCGGCGATCATGGCCTCGGCGACCTGGAGCAGGTTGCGGTCCTCCACCGCGGTGCGGGTGAGGCCCTCCGGCCCGCGCCAGGAGCGGACGGTCGCCAGTGCCTCCTCGAGGCCCTCGCGGGTGCGCAACGGGCCGACCAGATCCCACATGAGTTCCTGCAGGGCGGGCCGGGAGAACGGATCCGCGAAGGAGGTCGTCGAGCGAGCGGAGTGAGACGGAACATCGTGCGTCCCGAACGACGTTCCGTCATGGTGGCCCTCGGCGCCCTTGCCCGACGTCCGGATCCATGGGGCGTCCAGCGCCGCCGCGGCACGAGCGCCGAACACCGCGCCCTCGAGCAGCGAGTTCGAGGCGAGCCGGTTCGCACCGTGCACGCCGGTGCGCGCGGTCTCGCCGACCGCGTAGAGACCGGGAAGCGTGGTGCGGCCGTCGGCGTCGGTGACCACCCCGCCCATCAGATAGTGCGCGGCCGGAGTGACCGGGAGGGGTTCGAGGGCCCAGTCGAAGCCGCGCTCCCGCGTGACCCGGTCGATCGTGGGGAAGCGGCGCGCGAGGCGCTCCGCACTCCAGCCCTCGCGACGGCAGATCCCCGTGGCGTCCAGACGCACGGGGCCGCCCTGTTCCCGCGCGCGGCGTACGACCGCGCGCGTGACGACGTCGCGCGGCGCGAGTTCGCCGTCGGGATGCGCGTCGAAGGCGAAGCGCCGACCCTCATCGTCGATGAGGGTCGCGCCCTCCCCGCGCACCGCCTCGGAGATGAGGAACGCGGGTCCGGGTGCGGCCAGGATCGTGGGGTGGAACTGTACGAACTCCAGATCCTCGACCGCGGCGCCCGCTCGCAGCGCGGCGGCGATCCCATCGCCCGTGCAGACGGCCGGAGCCGTGGTGTGCTGGAACAGCCGGCCGGCACCGCCGGTCGCGAGGATCACGGCGTCCGCGGCGACCTCGACGATCCGCCCCGCGACGAGCAGCCCGGCGCCGCGCACCACTCCGCCGGAGACGATCAGATCGACCAGCATCGCGTGCTCGCGGACGGCGATCCCCGTCTCCCGCACGGCGCCGACGAGGGCAGCGGAGATCGCCGCTCCCGTGGCGTCGCCGCCGGCGTGTGCGATCCGCGCCGCGGAGTGGGCCGCCTCGAGCCCGCGCAGCAGCCGCCCCTGGGGGTCTCGGTCGAAAGGAACTCCGCGGGTGACCAGCTCGGCGATCCGCGCGGGCGCCTCGCCGACCAGCACGTTCACGACCGCGGGGTCGGAGAGCCCCGCACCGGCGGTGAGCGTGTCCGCGGCGTGCGCAGCGGGGGAGTCGGCCACGCCATCGACGTCCGTGCCGTACACCCCGGCGATCCCGCCCTGGGCGAGTGCGGTCGCGCCGTCGCCGAGGGCGTTCTTCACGACGACCTCGACACGGTGGCCCGCTTCATGCGCATGCAGCGCGGCGGTGAGACCGGCGACCCCTCCGCCGATCACGAGAACGTGCAGCGCCCCGGGGGCGCGGCGCTCGCCGGGGGCGGGCATCAGGCCACCGCCACCGGAGGGCGGGCCGCCAGCATGCGCTCGAGTGCGACCCGCGCCGGATCGGCCACGTCCGCCGTCACCGTGATCCGGTTCGGCGTGCGCCCCGCGACGAGCTCCTCGAGCACCCACGCGAGGTAGCCGGGGTGGATCCGGTACATCGTGGAACAGGGGCAGACGACCGGATCCAGGCAGAAGATCTCATGCTGCGGATACTGCGCCGCGAGCCGGCGGACGAGGTTGATCTCGGTGCCGATCGCGAAGGTGGTGGGCTCGGTCGCCGCATCGATGGCCTTGCGGATGTAGTCGGTGGATCCGGCCTCATCGGCGGCGTCCACGACCTCCATCGGGCATTCGGGGTGCACGATCACGCGCACGCCCGGGTGCTCGGCGCGGGCCTGGTCGATCTGGGCGACGGTGAAACGGCGGTGCACCGAGCAGAAGCCGTGCCAGAGGATGACTCGGGAGTCCTGCAGCTCGACCGCGGAGGATCCGCCGAGCGGACGGCGCGGATTCCACATCGGCATCTGCTCCAGCGGCACGCCCATCGCCTTCGCCGTGTTGCGGCCCAGGTGCTGGTCCGGGAAGAACAGCACCCGCCGACCTCGCGCGAACGCCCACTCCAGCACGGTGCGGGCGTTCGACGAGGTGCACACGATGCCGCCGTGACGTCCCACGAAGCCCTTGATGGCGGCGGAGGAGTTCATGTAGGTGACGGGGATCACCGGCACGAGTCCGTCGGCGTCCGGCTGGTCCAGCGGGCCGAGTACGTCGGCGAGCTGCTCCCAGCAGTCCTCGACCTGGTCGATGTCGGCCATGTCCGCCATGGAGCATCCCGCGGCGAGGTTGGGCAGGATCACGGCCTGATCCGGTCCGGAGAGCAGATCGGCGGTCTCCGCCATGAAGTGCACGCCGCAGAACACGATCGCCTCGGCGTCGGGGTGCTGCTTCGCGAAGCCTGCGAGCTGGAAGGAGTCGCCGACGTGGTCCGCGTGCTGCACGACCTCCTCGCGCTGATAGAAGTGCCCGAGCACCACGACGCGCTCGCCGAGGGCCGCCTTCGCCGCGCGGATCCGCTCGTGCAGCTCGTCCTCGCCGGCCTCGCGATACGCCGCGGGCAGCTCGCCCTGGCGCGGCGAGCCGGTCGGGATCACATCGCCCATGGACGATCCAGGGCCGTACCCCGGGATCGTGTCGAAGTTCCAGGGCCCCGCGGCGAGATCCGTGGTGCAGGTCGACTCCGAGGAGGCGCCCGTGACGATCAGGCGCAGCGCGTGGTCGACGGACGGATCGACCGGGGGAAGCAGCGGGGTGGTGCTCATGAGGTTCTCGTCTCTTCGGGGGAGAGCGGGCCGCGGTCGGCGAGCTCGACATCGGTGGCATCGCGGTAGAGCCGGGCCGGCCGATGGCTGCCCGTGCGGAACGCGTTGGTGGGGATCAGGGTCCGCGTCGCATCGACCTGACGGCGGAAGTTCGCCGGATCCAGCTGGCGACCCAGGATGGTCTCGTACGCCTCGCGGAGATCGGCCAGGGTGAACTCCGGGGGGAGGAAGCCCTGCGCCACGCGGCTGTAGCCGGCCTTGTTGCGCAGCCGCCACAGTGCGTACTCGATGATGCGGCCGTGGTCGAAGGCGAGGTCCGGCAGATCCCCCGCGTCGAACCAGGCGACGTTCTCCGGATCCGAGCCGACGGCGCCGACGGACTCTTCTTCACGCACGAGCGCCCAGTACACGACCGAGATCACACGGCTGGGAGACCGGTCCACGGCGCCGAACGCGTACAGCTGCTCGAGGTAGCTGGGCGCCAGTCCGGTCGTCTCGGCCAGCGTCCTGGCTGCCGCGGCGGCCAGGCTCTCCGAGGCGTCGAGCCATCCGCCCGGCAGCGCCCAGCCGCCCTCGTGCGGATCGCGCGTGCGCCGGACGAGCGGCAGCGCGAGCCGCGGCGCCTCGCCGCCGTCGCGGCGCAGCGTCAGGATCACGGTCGACACCGCGACGCGGATCCCGTCCTCATGCTCGCTTCTGGTCATGCTGACACTAACCTCCGCGGATCATCTTATAGTCGCTTTGACCAGAACTTGCGATCATTACGGCGACCTCCCAGCCGCACGCCCGCCGCGGCGGATAGCGTCGGGACATGCAGCAGCCGACGCGTCTCGAGGCGCGGATCGACGCCCGCGCTCGCCGGGTCCTCGCGGGCGCCCCCTCGACCGGGGTGCGCGGCTTCCTCGTCGAGGCGTCCGTGTTCCTCGCCAAGCAGGCGTGGGCGTGCGTGTTCGGCGCGGCCCTCCTCGCGGCGATCGTGCTCGTGCGCACGCTGTACCCGTCCGACCTCGCCGTGACCCGCAACGACCTGCTGACCCTCGTCGCGGTGCTGATCCAGGTCGCGATGCTCGCCACGCGCCTGGAGTCGGGGCGGGAGCTCTGGGTGATCATGCTGTTCCACGTGACGGGAACCGCGATGGAGCTGTTCAAGACCGACGTCGGCTCCTGGGCGTACGAGGCCGACGGCTTTCTGAGGATCGGCGCCGTCCCGCTGTTCAGTGGCTTCATGTACGCGGCCGTCGGCTCGTACATGGTGCGCGTGCACCGCTTGTTCGACCTCGCCTTCGTGCGCTACCCGCCGCGGTGGGCCACCGTGGTGCTGGCAGTGCTGATCTACGCGAACTTCTTCACGCACCACTGGATCTGGGATGCGCGCTGGGCGCTCACCGCGCTGGTCGTCCTCCTCTGGCTGCCGACAGTGATGCATGCACACGTCTGGCGGCGCACCCTCCGGATCCCGCTGCTGCTGCCGTTCGCCGGCGTCGCGCTGTTCATCTGGCTGGCCGAGAACATCGGCACCGCGAGCGGGGCCTGGCTCTATCCCGACCAGGTCGGGGGCTGGCAGCCGGTCTCCCTGTCGAAGGTGTCCAGCTGGTTCCTCCTGATGATCATCTCGGTCGTGCTCGTGACCCTCGTCTTCTCGCCGCGCCCGCCCGGGAAACCGGCGGCGCGACGGGCACCGCGCACGGTAGGATGGCGCAGGAAAACTGAACACGTGGCCGCATGGTCCGTGCGGGAGAGTCCGGTGATCGCAGCCGGGCACCGAAGGAGCAAGCCTCCCCGCCAATCTCTCAGGTAACCGCACCGCGCAGACCCGGCCGCTCTGAAAAGCGATCCCGACCCCGACGTCGGGATCCGCCGACGGTGAAAGCTCTGTCGCCTCTCGAAGGCGGGGGCGAAACTCTCAGGCTCATGACAGAGGGGGAGTTCTCGGATCCGCGCGCCGTGCGGATCCTCACCGATCCGCACGGGAGAGCTCCATGACAGACGCCCGCTACACTCCGCTCCGGGAGCGCCACGAGGCGCTCGGAGCCTCGTTCACCGATTTCGGCGGCTGGCAGATGCCCGTCCGCTACACGTCCGACCTCGCCGAGCACCACGCGGTGCGCCAGACCGCGGGCATCTTCGACATCTCGCACATGGCGGAGTTCACGATCATCGGATCCGGCGCGGCCGCGTATCTCGACTACGCGCTCGCCGGCCGGCTGTCCGCACTCGCCGTCGGCAAGGCGAAGTACTCGCTGCTGCTCGCCGAGGACGGCGGCATCATCGACGACGTGATCGTCTACCGACTCGGCGACGACGACTTCCTCATCATCAGCAACGCGGGCAATCGCGACGCCGTGCGCGAGGCTCTGCTGGCCCGCACCGCGGGCCGTGAGGTCGTCGTAGAGGACGTCTCCGACTCCTACGCCCTCATCGCCGTGCAGGGCCCGAACGCCGAAGCGATCGTCGCCGCGATCGACGGCATCGACGATATCTCGATCCCGTGGGCGGAGCAGAAGTATTACGCGTGGGCCTCCGCCACCTACAACGGCAAGCCGCTGCTGCTGGCGCGCACCGGCTACACCGGCGAGGACGGCTTCGAGCTGCTCGTCGCCGCCGACGACGCCGCAGCGTTGTGGGACGCCGCGCTCGCCGCGGGCGCCGACCGCGGCCTGGTGCCCGCCGGCCTCGCCGCGCGCGACACACTGCGCCTGGAGGCGGGCATGCCGTTGTACGGCCACGAGTTGAACCGCCAGACCAAGCCTGCGCAGTCGGGCCTGGGGCGCGTGGTCGTGGAGGACAAGGACGACTTCGTCGGCAAGGGCGCCGTCACGCCCGCCGCGGGCGCGCGCGTGCTCATCGGCCTCGCGGCCGAGGGCCGCCGAGCCGGCCGTGCCGAGTACGCGGTGGTGACCGAGGACGGCGCGGTGATCGGCGAGATCACCAGTGGTGCGCTCAGCCCCACTCTCGGCCACCCGATCGCGATGGCCTTCGTCGACCCCGCCGTCGCCGACGGCTCCGTCCCCCTGTTCCTCGACGTCCGCGGCACCAAGATCCCCGCGACCGTCACCGCCCTGCCTTTCTACCGGAGGAAGAAATGACCGATCTCAACACCCTGAGCTACAGCGAAGAGCACGAGTGGGTCGCCGTCGACGGCGATTCCGCGACCATCGGGATCACGGACTTCGCCGCGGACGCCCTCGGTGACATCGTCTTCGTCGAGCTGCCCGCCGTCGGCACGTCCTTCAGCCGCGGTGACGTCTTCGGCGAGGCCGAGTCGACCAAGTCGGTCTCCGAGCTGTACGCGCCGGTCGACGGCACCGTCGTCGAGATCAACGACGCCGTGGTCGACGACCCGTCGCTGGTCAACTCGGCTCCGTTCGACGGCGGCTGGCTGATCAAGGTGTCCATCGCCGCGGGCGCTGTCGACGGTCTTCTCGACCGCGACGCCTACGTCGCCCACACGGAGGGCTGAGAGTGACCGCGTTCCTCGACCGCCACATCGGCACCACCGCCGACGCCCAGCGGGTGATGCTCGACGCGATCGGCATCTCCTACGGCGCTGACGAGCGTCCCGTCGACGCGCTCATGCGCGAGGCCGTTCCGGCCTCGATCCGCTCGGCCGCCGACCGCGTCAGCGTGCTGCCGGCCGCCGCGAGCGAGGCGGAAGCCCTCGCCGAGCTGCGCTCGATGGCGAACCGCAACACGGTGAACCGTCCCATGATCGGCCTCGGCTACTACGGCACCCTCACGCCGAGTGTGATCCAGCGCAACGTGCTGGAGAACCCGTCCTGGTACACGGCCTACACGCCGTACCAGCCGGAGATCTCGCAGGGGCGCCTGGAGGCGCTGATCAACTTCCAGACCATGGTCTCGGACCTCACGGGCCTGGACACGGCGAACGCGTCGATGCTCGACGAGTCCTCCGCCGTCGCCGAGGGCATGCTGCTCGCGCGGCGCGGATCCAAGTCGCCCTCGCCGGTGTTCGTGGTCGACGCCGACGCCCTGCCGCAGACCAAGGCGCTGCTGGCCACGCGCGCGGCGGCGCTCGGGATCGATCTCGTCGAGCGCGACCTCGCCGGCGGCCAGACCCTGCCCGAGGAGCTGTTCGGGGTGTTCGTGCAGTATCCGGGCGCCTCGGGACGGATCTGGGATCCCTCCGCCGTCATCGACGCGGCGCACCTCGCCGGTGGCCTCGCCATCGTCGGGGCCGACCTGCTCGCGCTCACTCTGATCGCCTCGCCCGGATCGCTCGGGGCGGACGTCGCGGTGGGCACCACGCAGCGCTTCGGCGTGCCGATGGGCTTCGGCGGCCCGCATGCCGGCTACATGGCGGTGCGGTCGGGCCTGGAGCGCCAGCTGCCCGGACGCCTGGTCGGCGTCTCCCAGGACGCGGACGGCCACCCGGCCTATCGCCTGGCCCTGCAGACCCGCGAGCAGCACATCCGCCGTGAGAAGGCCACCTCGAACATCTGCACCGCCCAGGTGCTGCTGGCCGTCATGGCGGCGATGTACGCGGTCTATCACGGCCCGGAGGGCCTCAAGGAGATCGCCACGGGCGTGGCCTCCAAGGCCCGCTTCCTCGCCACGCAGCTGGAGAAGGCCGGCGCCGAAGTGGTGCATGCCGACTACTTCGACACCATCACGGTGCGCGTTCCCGGTCGGGCCGATGCGATCGTCGCCGACGCCCACGCCGCAGGGATCCTGCTGAACCCCGTGGACGCCGACACGGTGAGCATCGCCGCCGACGAGACCACGACCTACGAGGACATCCTCGCCGTGGCCACGGTCTTCGGCGCGGGAGAGGGCTCGTTCGCCTACATCCCGGTCACCAGCGTGCCGGCCGCGCTCGCCCGTCAGGACGAGTACCTCACGCACCCGGTGTTCCACGCGCACCGCTCGGAGACCGCCATGATGCGGTACTTGAAGAGCCTCGCCGACCGCGACTACGCCCTGGACCGGGGCATGATCCCTCTCGGATCCTGCACGATGAAGCTCAACGCGGCGACCGAGATGGCGGCCATCACCTGGCCCGAGTTCGCGCAGCTGCACCCGTTCGCCCCCGAGGCGGACGTGCAGGGGTCGCTCGAGCTGATCGACCAGCTCGAGGCGTGGCTCGCGGACGTCACCGGTTACGACGCGGTGTCGCTGCAGCCGAATGCCGGATCCCAGGGCGAGCTCGCAGGTCTGCTCGCGATCCGCGGCTACCACCTCGCCAACGGAGACGACCACCGCACGGTGTGTCTGATCCCCTCGTCCGCGCATGGCACCAACGCCGCGTCGGCCGTGCTGGCGGGCATGAAGGTGGTCGTCGTCGCGACCGACGAGCTGGGCAACGTCGACCTCGACGACCTGCGGGCGAAGATCGCCCAGCACGCCGACGAGATCGCGGCGCTCATGATCACGTACCCGTCCACGCATGGTGTGTACGAGCACGACGTGCTCGACATCACGGCGGCGGTGCATGCGGCCGGCGGCCAGGTGTACATCGACGGCGCGAACCTGAACGCGCTGCTCGGCTACTCCCGGTTCGGCGACCTGGGCGGCGACGTCTCGCACCTCAACCTGCACAAGACGTTCGCGATCCCTCACGGCGGCGGCGGCCCCGGCGTGGGCCCCGTGGCGGCGAAGGCGCACCTCGCGCCGTACCTGCCCGGACACCCGCAGGCGCAGCGCGCCGTGCACGCGGGCGGCTATGTGTTCGAGGGCGGCCCGGTCTCCGCGGCGCCCTACGGATCCGCCGGCGTGCTGCCGATCTCGTGGGCGTACGTACGGATGATGGGTGCCGACGGGCTGCGGGATGCGACCGCGGCGGCCGTGCTCGCGGCGAACTACGTCGCGGCTCGTCTGGCCGGTCACTACCCGGTGCTGTACTCGGGGGAGCAGGGCCGGGTGGCGCATGAGTGCATCCTGGATCTGCGTCCGCTCAAGGAGGCGACCGGGATCACCGTCGACGACGTGGCCAAGCGTCTCATCGACTACGGCTTCCACGCCCCGACCATGTCGTTCCCCGTGGCGGGGACGCTCATGGTGGAGCCCACCGAGTCGGAGGACCTCGGCGAGCTCGAGCGCTTCGTCGAGGCCATGATCCAGATCAAGGCCGAGGCCGACGAGGTCGCCGCGGGGGTCTGGCCGGCCGACGACAACCCGCTCGTGCATGCGCCGCACACCGCGGCGGCGCTGCTGATGGGGGAGTGGGATCATGCCTACACCCGCGAGCAGGCCGCCTATCCGACGCATGCGCTCATCGCGGGCAAGTACTGGCCGCCGGTGCGCCGCATCGACAACGCCTACGGCGACCGCAACCTGGTGTGCGCCTGCCCTCCGGTGGAGGCGTTCGCGCTGTAAGGATCCGCTCGATCCGAAGAACGACGAGGCGTCCTGGGAACCGCTCCCAGGGCGCCTCGTCGTTCAGGTCACCAGTGAGTAACGGTTAACGCAGTCGGTTCGCCGGATCGGGGGTGCGGCGGTTACCCTCGAGTATCCCTACGCGCTCGACGATGAGCGTGCAGATTGCTGTTATCTGTCCACAGGAGGACACAACGTGAAGCGCAACAAGATCGCCCTCGCGGGCATCGGACTGCTCGCGGTGGGCGCACTCGCCCTCGCTGGCTGCTCCAGCAAGAGCGGCGGAGACGCAACCCCCACCAAGGGCGGCGACTCGAAGACCATCATCAAGGTCAGCGGCAGCGAGCCCGAGAACCCGCTGATCCCGACCAACACCAATGAGGTGGGCGGCGGCAAGATCCTCGACTCCCTGTTCGCGGGCCTTGCGTATTACGACGCCAAGGGCAAGCTCGTCAACGACATGGCCGAGTCGATCAAGGTCGACGACGCCTCGAGCCTGACGGTCAAGCTGAAGCAGGGCAACACCTTCTCCAACGGCGAGAAGGTCACGGCCGACAGCTTCATCAACGCGTGGCAGTACGGTGCTCTGTTCTCGAACAAGCAGCTCAACCAGTCCTGGTTCAGCGACATCGAGGGCTTCAGCGACTCCGCCGACTCCCCGCTGACCGGTCTGAAGAAGACCGATGACTACACGTTCACGATCAAGCTGTCCAACCCGGTCGCCGCCGACTTCTCGCAGCGCCTTGGTTACTCGGCCTACTACCCGCTGCCCGCGGCCTCCCTCAAGGACATGGCCACGGCCGGCGAGAACCCGATCGGCAACGGACCCTACAAGTTCGCCAAGTCGGGCGCCTGGCAGCACAAGGTCGAGCTCGACCTGGTCAAGAGCGACACCTACAAGGGCGGACGTCAGGCGAAGAACGGTGGCGTGAACTTCATCTTCTACGCAACCGCCGACGCGGCTTACGCCGACCTGCAGAGCGACAAGGTCGACGTGATCGACCTGATCCCGGCCGCAGCGCAGCAGACGTTCGAGTCCGACCTGGGCGACCGCGCGGTCAACCAGCCGGCCGCGATCTTCCAGTCGTTCTCGATCCCGGGCAACGCCGCGCACTTCACCGGTGACGAGGGCAAGCTGCGTCGCGAGGCGATCTCCATGGCGATCGACCGTGCCGCGATCACGAAGACGATCTTCAACAACACCCGCACCCCTGCCAGCGACTTCACCTCGCCGGTCATCGCGGGCTGGTCCGACTCCCTCAAGGGTGCGGACGTGCTGAAGTTCGACGCGAAGAAGGCGAAGGACCTGTGGGCTCAGGCTGACAAGATCTCGCCGTGGGAGGGCAAGTTCCAGATCGCGTACAACTCGGACTCCTCGCACCAGGCATGGGTCGACGCCGTGTCGAACCAGCTGAAGAACAACCTCGGCATCGACGCCTCCGGTAACCCGTACGTCGACTTCGCTGCTCTTCGCAAGGACGTGAACGCGCGCACCATCCAGACCGCGTTCCGCACCGGCTGGCAGGCCGACTACCCGGCGCAGTACAACTTCCTGCAGCCGATCTACGGCACCAAGGCGTCGTCGAACGACACCGACTACTCGAACCCCGACTTCGACAAGCTGGTCGCGAAGGGCGCCTCGGCGACCGACCAGTCCGAGGCCACGAAGGACTACGCCCAGGCCCAGGAGCTGCTGCTCAAGGACCTCCCGGCGATCCCGCTGTGGTACTCGAACGTGAACGGCGGCTTCGCCAAGGGCGTGAACAACGTCCAGTTCGGGTGGAACTCCGTTCCGCTGTACTACGAGATCACCAAGGGCTGACCAGCCCAGGGATCACACCCGCGAGGCGGTGACGACCACGTCACCGCCTCGCGCGCTGTTGAAAACAGCGCCACCGAATTAGTGTCGTGCGCGTCGAACACGTGCCACGATTCTCAGTGAGGCGTCGCACCCGCACGGATCGTGCTGGGTTCCCGAGGCGCCTCCTCATCTGAAAGGAGGGGCGAATGGTCGGTTACATCCTCAAACGCCTCTTGCAGGTGATCCCCGTCTTCATCGGGGCCACTCTGCTCATCTACTTCCTGGTCTTCGCCATGCCCGGCGACCCCATCGCGGCGCTCTTCGGAGACAAGCAGCCCAGCAAGCAGCTGCACGACGCGCTCGTCGCGCAGTACCACCTCGATCAGCCGTTCATCGTGCAGTACTGGTACTACCTGACCGGCATCTTCCGCGGCGACATGGGCACCACGTTCTCCGGACGCTCCGTGAACGACGTGCTCGCGGCGACGCTGCCGGTGACCGGTCGTCTCGCGGTCATGGCGATCGGGATCGAGTTCACGCTCGCGATCATCATCGGAACGTTCTCGGCGCTGCGCAAGGGCAAGATCTTCGACAACACGATGCTGGTCATCTCGCTGATCTTCATCTCGCTGCCGATCTTCGTCATCGCGTTCCTGGCGCAGTACTTCCTGGCGGTCAAGCTGCAGTGGTTCAGTCCCACGGTCGGCGCGACCAACGACTGGGGCGACATGTGGCTGCCCGCGATCGTGCTGGGGCTCAGCCTCTATGCGGTGAGCATGCGCCTGATGCGCGGCTCCGTCATCGACACCCTCAACCAGGACTGGGTGCGCACCGCGTACAGCAAGGGCCTGCCGCGGCGCCGGGTCATCCCCGTGCACGTGCTGCGCAACTCGCTCATCCCGGTCATCACCAACTCCGCGACGAACTTCGGCGTGCTGCTGGTGGGCGCGACCGTCACCGAGGGCATCTTCAACATCCCCGGTGTCGGCAACACTCTCTTCCAAGCCATTCGACAGCACGAGGGCTCGACCGTGGTGTCCTTCGTGACGGTGTTCGTGATCATCTACGTGCTCGTCAACCTGGTCGTCGATATGCTCTACGGCCTGCTCGACCCGAGGATCCGCTATGTCCGGTGACACCAGCGCGACGCACTACGTCGCTCCCATCAAGGACGGCACGATCGCCGTCGACGTCGTCAAGATCGCGGAGAAGCCCTCGAACCTGTGGCGCGATGCCTGGGCGGACATGCGGCGCCGGCCGATGTTCTGGATCTCGATGGTCATCGTGCTCGTGGTCCTGCTGATGGCCCTCTGGCCGACGCTGTTCACGCAGACCCCGCCGAACAGCAACTGCCAGCTGTCCGACTCCAACGGAGGACCTGCCGCCGGGCACCCGCTCGGTTTCACGTTCCAGGGCTGTGACATCTACGCGCGGACGGTGTGGGGTGCGCGCACCTCGGTCTCCGTCGGTCTGATCGCGACGATCATCGGGTCGGTCATCGGTCTCATCATGGGCGCCCTGGCCGGGTTCTACGGCGGCTGGCTCGACGGCCTGCTCTCTCGCGTCGGCGACATCTTCTTCTCGATCCCCTACATCCTCGCGGCGGTCGTCGTGATGAGCGTGTTCGCGCAGTTCCGCAACGTGTTCACCCTCGCGTTCGCGATCGGAGGATTCGCGTGGGCCTCCACGGCCCGCGTGGTTCGCGCAGAGGTGCTGAGAGTGCGCCAAGCCGACTTCGTGATGGCCTCGAGGGCGCTCGGGAAGTCGCGGTTCGGCACCCTGATCGCCCACGTCATCCCGAATGCGATCGCGCCGCTGCTCGTCGTCACCACGCTGAGCCTCGCCGCTGCGATCGTCGCAGAGGCGACGCTGTCGTTCCTCGGTGTCGGGCTCGGCAGCGACACGATGAGCTGGGGCAACGACATCAGCCAGGCGCAGCAGTCGCTGCGTGTGGCGCCGATGGCCCTCATCTACCCGTCGATCGCGCTGACCATCACGGTGCTCGCGTTCATCATGCTGGGCGAGCTCGTACGAGACGCCCTCGACCCGAGAGCGAGGGCTCGCCGATGAGTGCATCAACCGACACTCCGCTGCTGCGGATCCGCGACCTGAAGGTCGCCTTCGACACCCAGAAGGGCTCGAGGGAGGTGCTGCACGGGATCAACCTCGAGCTGTACCCGGGCGAGACGCTGGCCATCGTGGGCGAATCCGGATCCGGCAAGTCGACGACCGCATCCGCGATCGTCAACCTGCTGCCCGGCACCGGTCATGTGACCGCGGGAAGCATCACCCTCGACGGTCAGGAGCTGACCGGGCTCACCGAGGGCCAGATGGAGAAGATCCGCGGGCGCGAGATCGGCTATGTGCCGCAGGACCCGATGTCCAACCTCAACCCCGTGTGGTCGATCGGCTTCCAGGTCAAGGAGGCGATCCGTGCGAACGGCCTCGCCACCGGGCGCAAGGAGATCGAGGCCCGCGCGGTCGAGGTGCTGCAGCAGGCGGGACTCGCGGACGCCTCCAAGCGTCTGCACCAGTACCCGCACCAGTTCTCCGGCGGCATGCGCCAGCGCGCGCTGATCGGCATCGGCCTCGCGGCCGACCCGAAGCTGCTGATCGCGGACGAGCCCACCTCGGCGCTCGACGTCACCGTGCAGCGCGTGATCCTGGATCACCTGGCGTCGTTGACGAAGGAGAAGGGCACTTCGGTCCTGCTGATCACGCACGACCTCGGCCTCGCGGCCGAGCGCGCGGAGAAGATCATCGTCATGCAGAACGGCGAGATCGTCGAGGCAGGGCCCAGCCGGGAGATCCTGGAGAACCCGCTGCACCCGTACACGAAGAAGCTGGTGGCCGCGGCCCCGAGCATCGCGTCGCAGCGCATCCAGGCGGTCCACGAGCGACAGGGCATCGAGACCAGCGAGGACATCGCCGGCATCCCGCCGACCGTGTCCGTGCGCGACCTGACCAAGGACTACAAGATCCGTCAGGGTCAGTTCCGCAGCATCCCGTTCCGCGCCGTGGACGCGGTGTCGTTCGACATCCCCAAGGGCAAGACGCTGGCGTTGGTCGGCGAGTCGGGCTCGGGCAAGTCGACGGTGGCGAAGATGGTGCTGAAGCTGGAGGACGTGACGTCCGGCTCGATCGCGATCGACGGCGTCGACATCTCCAGCCTCTCCGGGCGTGAGACGCTCGCGCTGCGCCGGCGCATGCAGCCCGTGTTCCAGGATCCGTATGGATCCATGGATCCGCTGCGCAACATCGGCAACACGATCTCGGAGCCGCTGGACATCCATGGCGTGGGGGACAAGGGCTCGCGCCAGGAGCGCGTACTCGAGCTGCTCGACCAGGTCTCGCTGCCGCGAGAGCTGGCGACGCGGTACCCGAACGAGCTCTCCGGCGGTCAGCGTCAGCGCGTCGCGATCGCGCGTGCACTGGCGCTCAAGCCCGACATCGTCGTGCTCGACGAGGCGGTCTCCGCGCTCGACGTGCTGGTGCAGGATCAGATCCTGAAGCTGCTCGCCGAGCTGCAGAGCGAGCTCGACCTGACGTACCTGTTCATCACGCACGACCTCGCGGTCGTGCGCGTCGCGGCCGACCTGGTCTGCGTGATGGAGAAGGGCAAGCTGGTCGAGCAGGGCACGGTCGACGAGATCTTCGCCAACCCGCAGCAGGAGTACACGGAGCGACTGCTCCAGGCCATCCCCGGCGTCTCGATCGCCCTGGGCGGTCGCAGCGCGTGAGCTCGATGGACCAGATGCCCGTGGGGGCGCGGACGTACCGCGCCTCCACGGGCATCGCCGTACTCGCGGTATGTGCTGTGCTGGCCGTCTTCCTGCTCGGCGATGCGGTGGTGCGCGGCAGCTGGGCGCAGATGCTGCTGTACGCGCCGTGGGTGCTGCTGGTGCTGTGGCTCATCTACGTGATCAGCGTGGTCTCCCGGGTGCGGGTGGACGAGGACGGCGCGACGGTGCAGAACTTCCTGCGCCGCACGACCTTCGGCTGGCGCAGGGTGACCGAGCTCGACCTGCGCTGGCAGCTGGACTTCGCTCTCGACGACGGACGGAAGCTGGCGTGCTGGGGCGGCCCCGGACGCATCCAATCGCCTCGCCTGAGCAGGGGCTCGGGCGAGGTCAAGGTGCCGCAGAGCCTGCAGGCGCTCACCGAGGTGCGCACCCGCTGGGAGAACGCCGTCGAGCGCCCGCACGGCGCCGCGGGCGTGGGCGCCGACGCGCCGATCCGGCGCAGTTGGGACTGGCCCGCGATCGGCGCCTTCGTCGTGATCGCGGTCGGAGCCGTGATCGCGATCGTGGTCACGCGCTGACGACCACGGTTGACGGAGTCAGTGCGTCGGCAGGCCGAACAGGGCCGGCCACATCGCCGCCGCCCAGGGGTAGCCGACGAAGACGGCCGCGTCGATGAGGAAGTGTGCGACGAGGAACGGCAGCAACCGGCCGGTGCGCAGGAACAGGAAGCCGAACAGCAGCCCCATCCCGAGGTTCCCGACGAACGCACCGGGTCCCTGATACAGGTGATAGCTCGCGCGCAGCACGGACGTGGCGAGGAGGGTCGTCCACGGACCCCAGCCGAGCTGGCGCAGCCGGGCGAAGAGGTAGCCGAGCACGACGAACTCCTCCTGCACGGCGGCCCGCGCCGCAGACAGCAGCAGCACCGGGATCGTCCACCAGTACGCACTCTGCGCACCCGGATCCACCGCGACGAACCAGCCGCTCATCCGCCCGAGGACGTACAGCGCGAGTCCCGGGATCCCGATCGCGAGGACGAGCAGGAGGCCCGCTCCCGCGTCGCGGCCGATTCGTGTTCCGTCCAGGCCCAGCGCGCCGAGGCGCGGGAGCACTGGGCGCCAGAGCAGGAAGCACACCAGCAGCACCGGCATCACGGAGAATCCGATGCCGAGCAGCTGGTAGAGCAGGTCGAACAGCTCACGGTTGGACTGCGAGGGGTTCAGCGTCGCCGTCTGATCGGCCAGCGGCGTCGACAGGGACAGGCGGTCCAGCAGCTGCACGATCGCGTACACGGCGGACTGTCCGAGACCGAGGCCGAGCACGATCGCGATCTCCCACCCGATCCGCGCCCGCGACGGCGCGTCCGGCGGGGGAGGGGGCAGGGCGATCCTCATGGGTCGAGCGTACGGCGAGGCGATATGCATGCGCCCCGCAGAGGATGCCCAGGAGCGGTGATGTATCCTGAAGAGTCCGGAATCCCGGGCGAAACCCCAGCTGCATTGGATTCCTTCATGGCGCACGCCCTCCGTTCCGATCTCCGCAACGTCGCCATCGTCGCGCACGTCGACCACGGCAAGACCACGCTCGTGGACGCCATGCTCCGCCAGACCGGTTCCTTCGGCGAGCACGCGCACGTCGAGGAACGCGCCATGGACTCGAACGACCTGGAACGTGAGAAGGGCATCACGATCCTCGCCAAGAACACGGCGATCACGTACAAGGGCGAGCACGCCGGCGGCAAGGAGATCACGATCAACGTGATCGACACCCCCGGTCACGCCGACTTCGGCGGCGAGGTCGAGCGCGGCCTGTCCATGGTCGACGGCGTCGTCCTGCTCGTGGACGCCTCCGAGGGGCCGCTCCCGCAGACGCGCTTCGTGCTGCGCAAGGCGCTCGAGGCCAAGCTCCCGGTGATCCTGCTGGTGAACAAGACCGACCGCCCCGACGCGCGCATCGCGGAGGTCGAGGAGGAGGCGCACGACCTGCTGCTGGGCCTCGCGTCCGACCTCGTCGACGACGTGCCTGACCTCGACGTCGACGCGCTGCTCGACGTGCCGGTCGTGTACGCCTCGGGCCGGGCCGGCGCCGCCTCGCGCAACCGTCCGGCCAACGGTGAACTGCCCGACAACGACGACCTCGAACCGCTGTTCGAGGCGATCCTCGAGCACGTCCCGGCCCCGCACTACGACGACGAGGCGCCACTGCAGGCGTGGGTCACCAACCTCGACTCCTCGCCGTTCCTGGGCCGTCTCGCGCTGCTGCGCGTCTTCAACGGCACCCTCAAGAAGGGTCAGACCGTCGCCTGGGTGCGCGCGGACGGCTCCACCAGCAACGCCCGCATCACCGAGCTCCTGAAGACCCGTGCGCTCGAGCGCTACCCCGCCGAAGAGGCCGGCCCCGGTGACATCGTCGCGATCGCCGGCTTCGAGAACATCACGATCGGCGAGACCATCGCGGATCCGGAGGATGTGCGGCCGCTCCCGGCCATCACGGTCGACGACCCCGCGATCTCCATGACCATCGGCACCAACACCTCGCCTCTGATGGGCAAGGTCAAGGGGCACAAGCTCACCGCCCGGATGGTCAAGGACCGCCTGGACCGCGAGCTCATCGGCAACGTCTCGCTCAAGGTCGTCGACATCGGCCGCCCGGACGCGTGGGAGGTGCAGGGTCGCGGCGAACTCGCGCTGGCGATCCTCGTCGAGAACATGCGCCGTGAGGGCTTCGAGCTCACGGTCGGCAAGCCGCAGGTGGTCACGAAGAAGATCGACGGCAAGACCTACGAGCCGTTCGAGCACCTCACGATCGACACGCCGGAGGAGCACCTGGGCGCGATCACCCAGCTGCTGGCGAACCGCAAGGGTCGCATGGAGAACATGACCAACCACGGCACCGGCTGGGTGCGCATGGAGTTCATCGTTCCCTCGCGTGGTCTCATCGGCTTCCGCAGCGAGTTCCTCACCACGACCCGCGGCACCGGCATCGCGAACGCGATCTCGCACGGCTACGAGCCGTGGGCCGGCCAGATCACCACGCGTCAGAACGGCTCGATCGTCGCCGACCGCCAGGGCGTCGTCACCCCGTTCGCGATGATCGCCCTGCAGGAGCGCATGTCCTTCTTCGTGCAGCCCACGCAGGAGGTCTACGAGGGCATGGTCATCGGCGAGAACTCGCGCGCCGATGACATGGATGTGAACATCACCAAGGAGAAGAAGCTCACCAACATGCGTTCGGCCACGGCCGACAACTTCGAGTCCATGACGCCGCCGCGGCTGCTGACGCTCGAGGAGAGCCTCGAGTTCGCCCGGGACGACGAATGCGTCGAGGTCACGCCCGAGGTCGTGCGCATCCGCAAGGTGACCCTCGACCAGACCATTCGCGCCCGTGAGACGGCGCGCCTGAAGCGCCAGGACGCCAACGCGTAACCCGCGCCGGTCCCGAACGGCCCGTCTGCTCCGGCAGGCGGGCCGTTCCGCGTGCGGAGCGGCTCAGCGCAGCTCGGAGATGAGCACCGCGGAGGTGCCCGGCTCGAGCGCCTCGAACACGTGCGACGCATCTCCGGGATAGGAGAGGTAGTCGCCCGGGTGCAGCTCCTCGGCCGCCTCGGAAGGGCCGATCAGAGCGCGACCACTGATCAGCACGACGTGCTCGGTGGTGCCGACGTGGTGCGGCGTCGAACGGCGGGGCTCTCCGGGCTCGGCCTGGATGATGTACAGGTCCCGACGCGCGCCCGGCGGGCAGGCCGCGATGAGCGTGGCCAGATACGGCGCCGCGGCGGACGGCACTCCGGCATGCTCGCCCGCCCGGATCAAGGTCGGAGCGTTCGTGCGCTCCTCCACGAACGCGGCGAAGGGCACGCCCAGGGCGTCGGCGATGGCCCAGAGGGTCTCGACGCTGGGCCCCGAGGATCCGCTCTCCAGCTGCGACACGGTGGCCTTCGACACGCCGGCGCGGCGGGCGAGCTCGGAGACGGAGATCCCCGCCGCCTCGCGCTCGCGACGCAGCGACCGGGAGATGCGCGCACGGAGATCGTCCATGCGGCCAGTATTCCAAACGTTCGTTCACCTTGACAAACGACTTGCGGGTGTTCAGAATGATCGTCATGCGTTCAGAGGAGCGAACGATCGATCCCGTCCCCGAGGATGCCGTCGCCGAGGTGCGCGTCGCGCGTCGGGAGGCGATCGGTGTCGCCCTGGCGACCAGCGCCTACGGGATCTCGTTCGGTGCGCTCGCCGTCGCGAGCGGGTTCGACGTGTGGCAGACGTGCGTGCTGAGTCTGCTGATGTTCACCGGCGGATCGCAGTTCGCGTTCGTGGGCGTGATCGGGGCGGGCGGGCTCGCCGCCGCGCCCGCAGCGATCGCCTCCGCACTGCTTCTGGGGGTCCGCAACGTCGCCTACGGCATGCGGATGTCGCCGGTGATCGGACACGGTGCCGCGCGGCGCGCCCTCGCCGCTCCGTTCACGATCGACGAGTCCACCGCCGTCTCGCTCGCGCAGCGATCCCCGCGGGCGCGCATCATCGGGTTCTGGATCACCGGCGTCGGGATCTATCTCGGCTGGAATCTGATGACCCTGCTCGGCGCGCTGCTGGGAGACGTGCTGGGGGATCCGAAGACCTATGGGCTGGACGCCGCTGCGGCTGCGGCGTTCCTCGCCCTGTTGTGGCCGCGTCTGCGCACGCGGCAGGCCATCGCTGTCGGCATCGCGGCTGCCGCGGTCGCCACGGCGCTCACGCCGGTGCTGATCCCGGGGCTGCCCGTGCTCGTGGCCGCGTTCGTGGCGATCGTCGTCGGCTGGTTCAACTGGTTCGCGTCGAAGACCGCCGGTCAGGCAGCAACGGAGGAGGAGACATGAGCCTGTGGAACGCCGTGCTGCTGGCCGCGATCGGCTGTCTCGCGCTCAAGGGTGCGGGGTATCTGGTGCCGGCCTCCGTCCTCGAGGCGCCGCGGCCCGCCCGCATCACCGATCTGCTCACGGTCGCCCTGCTCGCTGCACTGGTCTCGGTGCAGGCGCTCGCCGCGGGCTCGCACATCGTGGTGGATGCCCGTGTGCCCGCGGTGCTCGTCGCGGCGGGGTTGCTGGCGCTGCGGCAGTCGTTCCTCGTCGTGGTGATCGCCGCCGCCGTCGTCGCGGCACTCCTGCGGCTCCTAGGGTGGGCCGCGTAAGCTCGAGCCGTGCGTGGAACGTGGCTCAGCAGAGCGCTGTCGTGGGTGGCTCTGTTCGTGGTGGGCGCCGTGTTCGGCCTGGCCACGACCGTGACGCATTCGTCCTCGGTGTGGGGGCTGCCGTGGGTCGGGCTGGTGCTCGGCGCGATCGCCTGCGGCGGCATGCTCCTCGCCGTGCGGATGCTGCTGCACGACCGCTGGGGTGCGCTCGCGACGGGGCTCGGCATGCTCGCCGGCATGGTCGTGATCTCGGGCCGCGGACCGGGTGGGTCGGTGATCGTGCCGAACGATCTGCTGGGCGTGACCTGGACCTGGACCATCGCCGGCATGGTGCTGCTGGTCGCCGCGTGGCCGGACTTCTCGCGCATCCGCCGTCTCCAGCAGGAGCAGGCGGCCCGAGCACGGGTGGTGGGAGAAGCGCCCGCCGACGGGTCGTAGACTGGCTCCGTGACATATGTGATCGCCCTTCCCTGTGTCGACGTGAAGGATCGTGCCTGCGTCGACGAGTGCCCCGTGGACTGCATCTACGAGGGTGAGCGATCGTTGTACATCCACCCCGACGAGTGCGTCGACTGCGGCGCCTGCGAGCCCGTGTGCCCCGTCGAGGCGATCTACTACGAGGACGACCTCCCCGAGGAATGGGCCGACTACTACAAGGCGAACGTCGAGTTCTTCGACGAGATCGGATCCCCGGGCGGCGCCGCCAAGGTGGGCGTGATCCATCACGACCACCCGGTCATCGCCGTTCTCCCGCCGCAGGGCGAGTAGCGCGGTGAGCGTCCGCGATCTCGCCGACTACCCCTGGGACGCGGTCGCCCCGTTCCGTGAGCGTGCGGCCGCGCACCCGGACGGCATCGTCGACCTCGCCATCGGATCCCCGGTGGATCCCACCCCCGAGATCATCCGACGCGCTCTCGCCGAGGCGACCGATGCGCACTCCTATCCGCAGACGGTCGGAACCCCGGCCGTGCGCGAGGCGATCGTGGACTGGTACGCGCGGCGCCGTGGCGTGCCCGACCTGCGCGTGGACAACGTGCTGCCCACCATCGGCTCCAAGGAGCTGGTGGCACTGCTGCCGACCCTGCTCGGGCTCGGCGCGGGCGACACCGTGGTGCAGCCGCGCGTCGCCTACCCGACCTATGCCGTCGGTGCCCAGGTCGCCGGCGCGACGGTCGTGAGCGAGGATGACCCCGCACGCTGGCCCGAGGGCGCCAAGCTCATCTGGATCAACACCCCGGGCAACCCGGACGGCCGCACCTGGACCGTGGACGAGCTCGCCGCCGGCGTGCGCCGCGCCCGCGAGCTGGGCGCGATCCTCGCGAGCGACGAGTGCTACGCCGAACTGGGCTGGGACGGGCCGTGGACGAGCGAGCCGGTTCCCTCGGTGCTGGATCCGCGCGTCACCGGCGGGACCAGGGCGGGACTTCTCAGCGTCTACTCGCTCAGCAAGCAGTCCAACCTCGCGGGCTACCGCGCCGCGTTCGTCGCCGGCTGCGCCCGCGTGGTGGGGGAGATCCTCACCGCCCGCAAGCACCTCGGCCTGATGCCGCCTGCTCCCGTGCAGCACGCCATGGCCGTGGCACTGCACGACGACGAGCACGTGGCGGTGCAGAAGGAGCGCTACCGGCAGCGCCGCGACGTGCTGCGGCCGGCGCTCCTCGACGCAGGCTTCCGGATCGACGGCTCCGAAGCGGGGCTGTACCTGTGGGTCACGCAGGGCCGCGACGCCTGGGAATCCATGGGGGCGCTCGCTGATCTGGGGATCCTGGCGGGACCCGGTCCCTTCTACGGCGACCACTCCGCGCAGCACGTCCGGCTCTCGCTGACCGCGCCCCTCGAGCGGATCGAAGCCGCCGCGGCGCGCTTGCAAGGGGTGGCTTCGTAGCTTTCCACAGGTGATTCGGGCCCACTCTTGGTCGTTTTCACAGTAGGTGCGCACGCGGACTAGGCTGTATGAGCGACGCGATCGCGGGCCCATCGGCGCCGGTCGCGCATCCCCCACACGAGACAGACGCATGAGGAGGTCTGCGTGAGCGCAGCGGGCGAGCGGCCTACGAAGGCGACGCTGACAGTAGGCGACAAGACCGCGGAGTTCCCGATCCTTCAGGGCACCGACGGGCACGCCAGCATCGACTTCTCCACCCTGACCAGGCAGACCGGCCACACCGGCCTCGACTACGGATTCGTGAACACGGCCTCCACCAAGTCGGAGATCACGTTCATCGACGGCGACCAGGGAATCCTGCGCTACCGCGGATACCCGATCGAGCAGATCGCCAACTCCTGCTCGTATCTCGAGGTCGCGTGGCTGCTCATCTACGGAGAGCTGCCGAGTGCGTCCGAGCTCGCCGAGTTCGATGACAAGATCCGCCGGCACACCCTGTTGCACGAGGATCTGAAGCACTTCTTCCAGGCGCTGCCCGACAACGCGCACCCGATGGCCGTACTCTCCTCTGCCGTGGCCGCGCTGTCGACCTACTACGAGAACGAGTCGGATCCGCACAATCCGGAGCATGTGGAGCTGAACACGATCCGCATGCTGGCCAAGCTGCCGGTGATCGCGGCGTACGCGCACAAGAAGAGCATCGGCCAGGCGTTCCTGTACCCCGACAACTCGCTGAGCTTCGTGGACAACTTCCTCAAGCTCAACTTCGGCGTGCACAGCGAGCCGTACGAGATCAACCCGGTCATGTCCAAGGCCCTCGAGCTGCTGCTGATCCTGCATGAAGACCACGAGCAGAACGCCTCCACTTCGACCGTGCGGCTGGTCGGTTCGACCGGCGCGAACCAGTTCGCCTCGATCTCGGCCGGGATCCAGGCGCTCTCCGGCCCCCTGCACGGCGGTGCGAACGAGGCGGTGCTGACGATGCTCGCGCAGATCCGCGACTCAGGCCAGAGCATGCAGCGCTTCGTGGAGCGGGTCAAGAACAAAGAAGACGGCGTGAAGCTCATGGGCTTCGGGCACCGCGTCTACAAGAACTACGACCCCCGCGCCAAGCTCGTCAAGGCCGCCGCGGACCAGGTGCTCTCCGAGCTCGGAGTCACCGACCCGCTGCTCGACCTCGCCAAGGAACTCGAGGAGATCGCTCTCGCGGACGACTACTTCCAGGAGCGCCGCCTGTACCCGAACGTCGACTTCTACACCGGCGTGATCTACAAGGCGATGGGCTTCCCCACGCGCATGTTCACGGTGCTGTTCGCGATCGGCCGCCTGCCGGGCTGGCTGGCCCAGTGGCGCGAGCTGAACCTCGACCCGCAGACCAAGATCGGCCGCCCGCAGCAGCTGTACACGGGGTCGCCGGAGCGCGAGTTCCGTCGCAGCTGAGTGCGACGACAGTGATGAAGGAGGGGGATCCGGATCGGGTCCCCCTCCTTCATCACCCAGGATTCGCCGCGACGAGGACGGGGCTCAGGCGGTGCAGCCGAGTCGGGCCGCGCCCGTCGCGGTGCCACGAGCGTCCCGGGTGAGCGCTGCCGACATCGCTCACCCGATCACCCGTGGGAGGTCCTCTCATGTCGGACAAGCACAACATCGAGACGCCGCACGAGCGGCGCCCTTTCCATGACCACGGCCACATGGATGTCGTGACCCTGGGCGACTTCACGCTGGGACGCGGGGTCTTCGAGCCGGGCTGGCAGTGGTCGAACGACGTCAAGCCCATCGCGGGGACCGAGTCCTGCCAGGTGCACCACACCGGGATCTGCCTCGAGGGGCGGATGGTCGTGCGGTTCGATGACGGCACCGAGCTCGAGATGGGGCCGGGAGACGTCGTCGATCTGAGTCCCGGGCATGACGCCTGGACGGTCGGCGATGCCGACTGCGTCTTCCTGGACACGGGCGTGAAGGGATACGCGAAGCCGGTGTGAGCCATCGGCGCACGGGCCGCGGCTCACACCGGCTTCAGGAACGCGTCAGCGCGCCGTGGGCGTGCCCTGGGGACGCGACGAGCGGCGGCGACGGCGACGGGCAGGCGCGACGGCCTCGCCGACGGCGATCGGGCGGCGCTGGCCGTGGGCCTGGCCCTGGCCCTGGCGGGAGGCGCCCTGGCCCTGGCGGGACTGGCCCTGTGCGGCCGGCTTCTTCTTCGGCGCCTGGCGCTGCGTCTGCTGCGCGGGAGCCGTGGGCTTGACGTAGGCGGCGGTCTCGCCGACGAGTGCTGCCACGGCCGGCGACGCGGGCCAGACCTGCTCGATGTCGACGCTGATCTTCGCCTTGCGCAGCAGGTCCTTCACGTCGCGGCGCTGCTCGGGCGTCAGCACGGTGACCACCGTGCCCGCGGCGCCCGCACGGGCGGTACGGCCGGAGCGGTGCAGGTACGCCTTGTGCTCGGCGGGCGGGTCGACGTGCACCACGAGATCGACGTCGTCGACGTGCACGCCTCGCGCGGCCACGTCGGTCGCCACGAGAACCCGGACGCCGCCGTCCGCCGCGTCGGCGGAGAACGCGGCGAGGTTGCGCTCGCGTGCCCCCTGCGAGAGGTTTCCGTGCAGGTCCACGGCCGGGATGCCCGCGCTGGTCAGCGCCTTGGCGAGCTTCTTGGCCTGGTGCTTGGTGCGCGTGAACAGGATGCGCCGTCCGGTGCCGGAGGCGAGCGTCTGCACGAGCACCTTCTTCGCATCGGCGTCGGCGACCTCGAGCACGCGGTGGGTCATCTCGCCGACCGGCACGCTGGCCTCGTCCACCTCGTGCTTGACCGGGCGGGGGAGGAAGCGGCGGGCGAGCACGTCGATGCCGTTGTCGAGGGTGGCGCTGAACAGGAGGCGCTGGCCGTCCTTCGGGGTGGCGGTCATGATGCGCGTGACGCCAGGGAGGAAGCCGAGGTCGGCCATGTGGTCGGCCTCGTCGAGCACGGTGATCCGCACCTCGTCCAGGCGCACCAGGCCCTGCTTCATGAGGTCCTCGAGGCGACCGGGGCACGCCACGACGATGTCGACGCCACGGCGCAGCGCCTCCTCCTGGGGGCGCTGGCTGACGCCGCCGAACACCGTGGTGACACGGAGGCCGGCGGCCTTGGCGAGCGGGGCGATGGTGGCGGCGATCTGCGAGGCGAGCTCGCGGGTCGGGGCGAGCACGAGTCCGCGCGGGTGCTGCGGCCGGGCCTTGACGCCGGTGAGGCGCGCCACGAGCGGGAGTGCGAAGGCGAGGGTCTTGCCGCTGCCGGTGCGGCCGCGACCGAGCAGATCGCGGCCGGCGAGGGAGTCGGGCAGGGTGCCCTGCTGGATGGGGAAGGCCTCGGTCTTGCCGTCGGCGGCGAGAACGGAGGCGAGCTCGGCGGGCACGCCGAGTTCGAGGAAGGAAGGCATGGATATCTCCTGGACCGGGTCTCCGGTCGCATACGGGCGCCTGTTCGACGCGAGAGGTCGCCGCTCGAGAACCGGATCGCGAGGGGGAGCAGGGCTCCACTTCCAGGGATCGAATCCAGGGGATCCGGGATGGCGACGAGATGCCGGAAGATCCGACATCCCGTCCATCCTATCCTGGATCCCCTGACTGTCGGTTCAGGCCTCGACGAGTTCGGGCACCGCGGTCGTCGAGGTCGCGATATGTGGACGGGTGCGAACCGCCCAGACGATCGCGCCCGCGAGGATCGTGGCGACCGCGACGAGCCCCCACGCGGCGGCGAATCCGGAGCCCGTGCCGTGCGGGGCCGAACCGAAGACGATCGCGCCGGTCGCCGCCGAGCCGATCGCGGATCCGATCGTGCGGAGGTTCGCGTTCACGCCGGTCGCGACGCCGGTGACCGCGGCGGGCACGCTCTGCACGACGATGCCGGCTGAGGCCGCGTAGGCCAGCCCGCAGCCGATGCCGAACCCGGCGCCCGCGACGGCGAGCTGCCAGGGCGACGAGTGCGCCAGAGCGGCGCTCGCACCGGAGACGCCCATCAGCAGCGCGCCGATGACGAGCAGGGTGCGCAGCGACAGGATGCGGTTCAGTGCGCCGGTGGCGAAGCCGACCCCGCTCATGCCGATGAGCATCGGGACGAGCATGAGCCCGGCGTCGCGCACGGTGAGACCGCTGCCGCCGGCAGAGGCCGACAGCTCGAGGAACTGCGGCAGGTAGCCCCAGAACGCGAAGACACCGGCCCCGATCAGGAGTGACGCGGCATTCACCGGCCAGATCGCGGGGGAGGCCAGCAGGCGCAGGTCCACGAGTGGTTCGGCGGAGCGCAGCTCCGACACGATCCATGCGGCGAATGCGAGCACGGCGAACCCGAACAGCGCGAGCACGGCGGGCGACGTCCAGCCCCAGCGCGAGCCGGTGCTGAGCGGCACGAGCAGTGCGACCAGCCATGCCGAGAGCAGCACGGAAGAGCGCGTGTTGACCCGCCCGTGGGCGCGGGTGCCGCTGTCGCGCACCGCGGCGAGGGTGAGGAAGGCGCCGAGCGCGGCGACCAGGAACGGCACCGCGAACGTGCCGCGCCAGCCGACGAGGTCCGCCAGCGGACCCGCGAGCACGGTGCCCGCGGCGCCGCCGATGCCGATCACGGCGCTCACCACGCCGATCGCCCCGGTCACGCGCTCGCGGGGAAGCGCATCGCGCAGCAGCCCGTAGGCGAGGGGGAACAGCGCTCCGCCGATGCCCTGCAGCACGCGGGCGACGATGAGCACCTCGAGGCTCGGGGCGATCGCGGCCAGCACGTCCCCGGCTGCGGTCGCGCCGAGGGTGATCAGGAAGGTGGTGCGCCGTCCGCGCAGGTCGCCGACGCGGCCGAGGGTGGGAGTGGCGACCGCGGCGGCGATGAGCCACGCGGTCATGGTCCAGCTGGCCGCGTCGGCGGCGACGCCGAACTCCGCCTGGATGAGCGGCACGAGCGGGATGACGAGGTTCTGCAGAAGAGCGATGGAGGAGACCGCTACGGCGATCGCGACCAGGACCGAGGTGGATGAGCGGGACATGAGTTCCCTTCCGAAGCCTGGAGAAGAGGGGTAAAGTGGAGGTACACCTCCGAACGGAGGATGCCTCCGGATTGAGATTACCGGAGGGTCCCTCCGTTTTGCAAGAGGTCTTCTGAGACTTTCCGGAAGGACGGCATGATGGGCGGCCAGAACAGGGCGACGGCGACGCTGGAGGAGCGGCGACCGCGCCGCGCCGACGCCGCGCGCAACTTCGACGCCCTCGTCACCGCCGGGCGCGAGGCTTTCGCCGAGGACGGCTCGGGTGCCTCACTCGAGGACATCGCACGCCGGGCCGGAGTCGGCATCGGCACGCTGTACCGCAACTTCCCGACCAGGGACGACCTGATCGAGACGCTCTACCTCCGCGAGGTCGCCGCGCTCGCCGACGCCGCGGACGAGGTGGCAGACCTGGAGCCGTGGCCCGCACTGGAGGCCTGGTTGGGGCGGTTCGTCGAGTACGTGGGCACCAAGCACGTGCTCCTGGACGGGCTGAACCGAGAATCGTCGGTGTTCGCGGAATGCCGCGGTGTGATGCTGGGGGCGGGAGAGCCTCTGCTCGCTCGCGCGCAGCAGGACGGCGCCGTCAAGGCGGACCTCGCGATCGCCGACGTCGTGAAGCTCATCGCGGGCGTGAGCGCGGTCGCCTATGACGACGAGGAGCAGCGCCGTCGTGTGCTCGGCCTCGCGATCGGCTCGCTGCGCTCCTAGGCGTGCAGCGCCTCGTTGAGAGTCACGCCCACGCCGGTGCGGCGCACGGCTTCGACGGCTCCGGAGAGGGAGTTGCGCCGGAACAGGATCCCGTTCTCGCCGCTCAGCTCGGCGCCCTTGACGACAGGGCGGCCCCCGTCGGCCAGCGGGGCGCCGTCGGCGAGCACGATCTTCGTGCCTGCCGTGACGTACAGCCCTGCTTCGACGATGCAGTCGTCGCCGAGGGAGATGCCGATGCCCGCGTTCGCGCCGAGCAGAGTGCGCGCGCCGATCGAGACGCGGTGGGTGCCGCCCCCCGAGAGCGTGCCCATGATGGAGGAGCCTCCACCGATGTCGGATCCGTCGCCGACGACGACGCCCTGCGAGATCCGGCCCTCGACCATCGACGCGCCGAGGGTGCCCGCGTTGAAGTTGACGAAGCCCTCGTGCATGACGGTGGTGCCCGGAGCCAGGTGGGCGCCCAGGCGCACCCGCGAGGCGTCCGCGATGCGCACTCCTTCCGGCAGCACGTAGTCGGTGAGCCGCGGGAACTTGTCCACGCCGGTGATCTGGATCCCGGCGCGCTGCAGCAGCGGGCGCAGCCGTGCGGCGTCGGCGGGGAGCATCGGACCGGCGCTGGTCCAGGCGACATTCGGCAGGTGCGCGAAGATGCCGTCGAGGTTCACCTCGTTGGGGCGCACCAGCAGGTGCGAGAGAGTCTGGAGGCGCAGATAGGCGTCGGCGGTGGAGGCTGGAGCCGCATCCAGGTCGATCGACAGCTGGACGGCCTCGACGGTGACGTTGCGGCGCTCATCCGGGCCGGCGAGCGCTTCGAAGGTCAGCGCGGAGGCGGCGAGGTCTTCTGCGGACGGCGCGATCGCGCTGATCTCGGCGAACCAGGCATCAAGGACGGTGCCGTCGCCGGCGATGGTGGTCAGTCCGGAACCGTGGATCATGCGCGCGTCGGTCATGCCTCCACGCTACCGAACGCCGCCCCCAGCTTCCCCTTCATGACGCGGCGCTAGGGTGGGGACCATGCCGCTCGATCTCACCGCCTCCGCGGCGGACATCACCCGCGCGATCTGCGACATCCCCAGCGTCTCGGGGGAGGAGAAGCCGCTGGCGGACCTGATCGAGGAGGCTGTGCGCGCGCTCGGCCATCTCGAAGTGCTGCGCCAGGGCAACACGATCGTCGCCCGCACGAACCTGGGCCGCGCGCAGCGCGTGGCGATCGCCGGGCACATCGACACCGTGCCGATCAACGGCAACGTGCCGACGCGCGACGTGGAGATCGACGGCGAGGCGCAGATCTGGGGGCGCGGCACGGTCGACATGAAGGCAGGGGTCGCGGTGCAGCTCAAGCTCGCCGCGGAGCTCACCGAGCCCGTGGTCGACGTCACCTGGATGTGGTACGACAACGAGGAGGTCGAGGCCGCCCGCAACGGCCTCAAGCTGCTCGCGGATCACCGGCCGGATCTGTTCGAGGCCGACTTCGCGATCCTCGGCGAGCCCTCGAACGGCGAGGTCGAAGGCGGCTGCAACGGGACGCTGCGCGCGGTCGTGCGCACGACCGGGGTGCGCGCGCACTCGGCGCGCGCCTGGATCGGCGAGAACGCGATCCACCGTGCGGCGCCGATCCTCGCGCGTCTCGCGGAGTACCGTCCCCGCGAGATCGCGGTGGACGGCCTGGAGTACCGCGAGGGGCTGAACGCGGTGCGGATCAGCGGCGGCATCGCCGGCAACGTCATCCCCGACGCCTGCGAGGTAGAGGTGAACTACCGGTTCGCCCCGAGCAAATCCGCGGCAGACGCGGAGGCGCACGTGCGCAATGTGTTCGCCGGTTTCGCGGTCGAGATCACTGACGTCGCCGAGGGCGCTCGTCCTGGCCTCGACGCGCCGATCGCACAGGAGTTCGTGGCCGCTGTCGGCGCGACCCCGAAGCCGAAGTACGGCTGGACCGACGTGGCGCGGTTCTCCGCGCTGGGCATCCCCGCGGTCAATTACGGACCGGGGGATCCGCACCTCGCGCACCACGACGAGGAGCGTGTGCCGCTCGCGCAGATCACGGCCACCGAGCGGGGCCTGCGCTCCTGGCTCAGCGGTGTCTGAGCTCGCGGTGACGGTGCATCGCCGGCCGGGTGCCACGAGCGCACCGCGCTGGGTCGCCCGCATCTATGCCCGCACGCCCGCCTGGGCGGGAATCCTCGCGATCTACATCGGGGCGCGACTGATCACCACCGGCCTGCTGCTGTGGGCGACCGGGCTGTCCGGCGCGCCGGGCTCGCGGTTCGGCCACGGCGCGTCGATCTCCTCGTTCGTCACGGGGTGGGATGCCCAGTGGTACTGGTACATCGTCGTGTACGGGTACCCGACAACGCTGCCGCTCGGTACGGACGGGCACATCACCCAGAACTCGTGGGCGTTCCTGCCGGTGTACCCGTGGGTGTCGCAGGTCGTGGCGCTCCCGTTCGGTGCAGGCGGCTGGGGCGTGGGCGCCGCGCTCGTCTCCCTGGTGGCGGGGTATCTCTGCTGCCTCGTGCTGTTCCGCATGATGCGTGGACGCATCGGACGGATGGCGGCGGTGTGGACGGTCGTCTTCTTCGCCTCCGGCCCCCTCGGCGCCCTTTTCCAGGTGGGCTACGCCGAGGTGCTGAACATGCTGTTCCTGCTGCTCGCGCTGGACGGCCTGATCCGACGCCGCTACGTGCGTCTGTATCCGCTGATCGTGCTGATGGGCTTCACCCGTCCCGGGGTGCTGGCGTTCGCGCTCACGCTCGGCCTCATGCTGGTGGTGCGCTGGATGCGACGGAAGTCGGATCCGCTGACGGGTCCCGAGATCGCGCACTACCTCGGTCTCGGAGCGCTCGGCGTCGTCGTGGGGTTCGCGTGGCAGGTGATCGCGGGCGTCGTCACGGGCGTGCCGAACGCCTACCTGGAGACCGAGCTGAGCTGGCGCGGATTCTGGATGCCGCAGGACGGGCATACCGTGTTCTCGCCCTTCGAGGGGTGGCTGAGTGCGATGCCGTACTGGGCACAGCTGCTCGGGTTGCCGGGATGGCTCGGCCTCGTCGTCCTCGCCGTGCTCGTGGTGCTGTTCGCGGCGGTGCTGATCGCCGGGCGCGGCGTGCGCCGGCTCGGGCCGGAGATCCGGCTCTTCTCGGCGAGCTACGCCCTGTATCTGCTGGCCGTGTTCTTCCCGCAGTCCAGCACCCTGCGGCTGATGTTCCCGCTCGCACCCCTGTGGGGCGGCGTCGGCTGGCACCGTTCCTGGTGGCTGCGGACCGCGGTACTGGTGGCGTGCATCGCGCTGCAGGCGCTGTGGATCGCGAACGTCTACGGCCTCGCGAACACCTTCTGGCGCGTGCCCTGAACCTGCTCGATCGCCTCGCGGCCTCGCCGCGCTGCGGTAAGCGGTGTCCCAGCACCCACTAATATGGGAGTCGTAGACCACCGAGGAAAGGGAGCACCGCGATGGCAGCGATGAAGCCGAGGACTGGCGACGGACCCATGGAGGCCGTGAAGGAGGGTCGGCTGATCATCGTGCGCGTTCCGCTCGAAGGCGGTGGGCGCCTGGTCGTCTCCGTCAACGATGCAGAGGCGAAGGAGCTTCACGACGTGCTCAGCAACGTCGTGGCAGCCGCCTGAGTTCCGACTCGCACGATCAAGTCCAGATCTCTTCAGATCTTCGAAAGGCCCGCTTCCTGCGGGCCTTTCGTCATTCCGCGATGCCGGTCAGCTGCAGCAGGCCCTCGCCGACCGTGCTCAGCGCGGCGAGCACGGCGGGGGACTGCTGGGTCTCCTGGATGAGCGAGCGGTAGGCGACCGTGACGTCGTCGCGCTGCACCGGATCCGCGACCCTTCCGCCGGCGAGCACCCGCGGCACGAGCACGGTCCCTCCGGCGCGCACGAGCCGCAGACCGTGCTCGACGTATTCGATCACGTTCTCCGGATCCGCGTCCACCAGGACGATGTCGTAGGCGGCCTCGTTCATCCGGGGCAGCACATCGGCGGCCCGTCCCGCGATGAAGCGCGCACGAGTGGGGGCGATCCGCGCGTCCTGGAAGGCGCTGCGTGCGGCAGCGAGGTGCTCCGGCTCGTTGTCGATCGACGTGAGCACGGCCTTCGGGGCGCCGCGGAGCAGCCACAGCCCGGAGACGCCGGCGCCGGTGCCGATCTCGACGATCGAGCGCGCGCCGGTGGCCGCCGCGAGCACGGCGATCTGCGCTCCGACGGCGGCGCTGATGGGCTGCGCGCCGAGTTCGACCGCGTGTGCGCGCGCCCTGGCGATCTCATCCGGCTCGATGATTGCTTCGCGCACGTACCGCGCGTTGGCGTCCTGCTCGCTCACTTCGACTCCCTGGCGGTCGCTCACTGCACCGCATGCCCCCAGCGTAGGCGTCCTCCGTGTCCGCCGTGGCCAGGCGCGGCGGTACCCTTATGACATGTTCTTCGGCATCACCTTCGAGAAGCTGATCGTGATCGGCGTGATCGCGGCCCTTCTCGTCGGCCCTGAGCGGCTCCCGCGCTACGCGGAGTCGTTCGCGCGCCTGGTCAAGAAGGCGGGCGACTACATGCGCGGCGCCAAAGACCGCATGCGTGAGGAGGTCGGACCGGAGATCGATGAGCTGGACTGGCGCAAGCTGGATCCGCGGCAGTACGACCCGCGCCGCATCATCCGTGATGCGTTGATGGACGACCCCCCGGCGCCCCAGCGTCCGGCCGCCCCGGCCGCGGCGGTCGAGACCGCTCCGGCGCCCGCGGCCGCAGGTTCGGCAGCGGCGCTGCTGGCCACGGCGACCGCGATGAACGCCGCGTCCGCCGGGAGCGAGACGACTCCCGTGTCGAAGGCGCCGAAGGTGTTCTCCGCCGAGGACCTTCCGCCGTACGACAGCGAAGCGACCTGACCGTCCAGCCAGGCTGATCGTCCAGCCGGACTGACCGTCTAGCCCAGACGGACGGGCAGGCGCCGCCCGGAGAGCCCGCGGCCTCCCTGATCGACCGCGTCCGCGACCGTCAGGATCGCGCGTGCCGAGGGGTCCTGCGGATCCGCGAGCACCACGGGAACCCCCGCGTCCCCGCCGGTGCGCAGCGCAGGGCTCAGCGGGACGGAGGCCAGCAGCGGAACCGGATCCGCGTCCTGCGAGAGCGCGTCCGCGACGGCTTGTCCGCCGCCGGAGCCGAACAGGTCGAGCACGGTGCCGTCGGGCAGCGTCAGCGCGGCCATGTTCTCCACGACCCCGATCACCCGTTGTCCGGTCTGCCGGGCCACCAGACCGCTGCGGATCGCCACGTCGGATGCGGCCTCCTGGGGTGTGGTCACGACCAGCACCTCGGCGTGGGGGAGCAGCTGGCCGAGCGTGATCGCGATGTCGCCGGTGCCCGGCGGCATGTCGATGAGCAGCACGTCCAGGTCGCCGAAGAACACGTCGGTGAGGAACTGCTGCACGGTGCGATGCAGCATGGGCCCGCGCCACGCGACGACGGATTCCCCCTCCCGCAGGAACATCCCGATCGAGATCGCCTTCACGTCGTGCGCGACCGGGGGCAGCATGAGGTCGTCGATCCGGGTGGGCTGCGTGCCAGGGGCGATCCCGAGCAGACCGGGGATCGAGAAGCCGTGCACGTCGGCGTCGATGAGTCCGACCCGACGACCGCGGGCCGCCAGAGCGACCGCGAGGTTGGCCGTGAGCGAGGACTTGCCGACCCCGCCCTTGCCGCTCGTGACGGCGATCACGCGGGTGAGCGACTCCGGGCCGAAGGGCATCTGCCGGGGCGCCCTGCCGTCCCTCAGACGCTCGGTGAGGGCGCGACGCTCGTCCGGCGTCATCACGCCCACGGTGACCTCGACCGCATCGATTCCGGGCACCGCGGCTGCGGCCGTGTGCACGTCGGTCTCGATCCGGGTCGCGGCGGGGCAGCCCACGATGGTCAGCGCGATGCCCACGTGCGCGACCGTGCCGGCGACGGTGATGTCGCGGAGCATGTCGAGGTCGGCCAGCGGGCGGCGCAGCTCGGGGTCGGTGACGGCGCCGACGGCGCGGCGGACGGCGTCGGCGAGGTCGCCGGTCACGGGGTCTGCTCCGCCGGATCCTCGTCGCGGAGTTCGGCGAGCATCGCCCTGAGCTCGGCACGCAGCACCTCGCGGGTGACGCCCTGCGCGGAGCGCTCCTCGAGCGACATGCGCAGCGCGACGATCTCCCGGGCCAGGTACTCCGTGTCGGCGAGGTTGCGCTCGGCGCGCTGACGGTCCTGCTCGATCTGCACCCGGTCGCGGTCGTCCTGGCGGTTCTGCGCGAGCAGGATCAGCGGGGCGGCGTAGGAGGCCTGCAGCGAGAGGATCAGCGTGAGCAGGGTGAAGTTCGTCGCGGCAGGGTCGAACTGCCACTCCCTGGGCATGGCGATGTTCCACCACAGCCAGACGATGACGAACACCGACATCCCGATGAGGAAGCCGGAGGTGCCCATGGCCCGCGCGAACGCCTCGGAGAACCGTCCGAAGGTGTCGCTCGACGGCGTCGAGGTGCTGCGCCCGAGCATGCCGGAGCGGCCGCGGGGCAGGTCCAGCCCACGACGGCCCGACTTCGCCATCATCCGCCCGCTCCCTGCGTCGGCACGGACTGCGCGGATCCGGGACGGTCATCGGCGTCGTGCGAGCGCCAGTCGTCGGGCAGGAGGTAGTCGAGCACATCGTCGACGCTGATCGCGCCGACGAGCCGGTGCGCCTGATCAACCACGGGCAGCGAGACGAGGTCGTAGCTGGCCAGCATGCGCGCCACCTCGGCCGCCGAGGCGGTTGCGGGGACGGGTTCGAGGGTGTCGTCGACGATGGCGCCGAGCCGTTCGTGCGGGGGATAGCGCAGCATCCGCTGGAAGTGCACCACACCGAGCAGGCGCCCCGTGGGCGTCTCGAATGGCGGCAGCGTGACGAAGACCGCGGCGGCCAGGGCAGGGTGCAGCTCGTGCCGGCGGATGAGCGCCAGAGCCTCGGCCACGGTGGCGTCCGCGGAGAGGATGATCGGCTCGGGGGTCATCAGGCCACCCGCGGTGTCGGGGCTGTAGCGCAGCAGCATGCGCACGTCCTCCGCCTCCTCCGGCTCCATGAGCTCGAGGAGGTGCTCCAGACGGCCCTGGGGCAGTTGCGCGAGCAGGTCGGCGGCGTCGTCCGGCTCCATCTGGTCGAGGATGTCCGCGGCGCGTTCGTCGCCGAGACGGTCCAGGATGTCCATCTGGTCGTCCTCGGGCATCTCCTCGAGGGCGTCGGCGAGCCGCTCGTCCGGAAGCTCCTCCGCGACCTCGATGCGACGCTGCTGGGGCAGGTCGAGCAGGGTGTTGGCGAGGTCGGCGGGGTGCATCTCGGAGTAGGTGGCGACGAGCTGCTCGGCGGACTGCGCCTCGCCGGGACGGTTGTGCTCGTGCACCTGGTTCCAGGTCGCGAACGTGGTGGGGCCCTTGGCGAACGGCGAGGCGCTCGTCTTCGGCTTGCGCAGGAACAGCTGGCTCACGGACCACTCGCCGAGCCGGTTCGGCTCGATCGCGACGTCCTCGATCACCGCCGTGCCCGAGGCGTCGGAGAAGTCGACGCGCCGGCCGATGAGCTCGGCCATGATGCGCACCTCGCCGTTGCGGGGCTTGAAGCGGCGCACGTTCATCAGCCCGGACGTGATGACCTGTCCGGTGCTGATGGATCCGACCCGCCCGATCGAGAGGAACACCTGCCGGCGGCCGGGGATCTCGCAGACCAGGCCGATCACGCGCGGGGCCGCGCTACTTCGGTACACGACGACGACATCACGGACTTTCCCGATCCGGTCGCCGGCGGGGTCGAACACGGCGCACCCGGCCAGGCGCGCGACGAAAACCCGCTGTGTGCTCATGATTCCAGCGTACTGTCCTGGGACCCCGGATCCGGGGCGGGTGACGGCATCCGGCGGCCGCATCGCGGGCGCGTGGAAGAATGGACCGATGAGCATGATGAACGCGTCGGGCCCCGCGGGCGAGATCGGCGAGACGGTCGCCTCCGTCTCGGAGTACGAGGCCGCGCAGAAGCTCGTCTCGCAGCTGATCGCGGGGGAGATCCCGGCCAGGGCGATCGCCATCGTCGGGGTCGGCGTGCAGACCGTGGAGCGGGTCACCGGCCGCCTCGGCTATGCGAACGCGGCGCGTTCCGGCGCGGTCAACGGCGTGCTCATCGGCCTCTTCCTCTCGGCGATCTTCGTGCTGGGCAACCCCGCCGTGCCGATGCAGGCCTTCGTCGGGATACTGTTCGTCGGTGTCGCGATCGGGATGATCCTGAGTCTCATCACGTATTCGATCGTGCGTCGTCGCCGCGACTACGCGAGCGTGATGCAGCTCAAGGCGGATCATTACGAGGTGACCGTGCTGTCCGACTCGGTCGGCAAGGCGCGCCAGGTGCTCGGCCGTGCGGTCACGCCGATCCCGCAGTCCGGCCCTGCCGCCGGTACGACCGCGGCAGCGCCGCCCCAGTACGGAGAGCGGGTCGAGGAGCCGCCGCGGTACGGCGAACGCATCGCGCCGCCGCGCCCGCCGATGCCGCCCGCGCCCCCGGTCGCGTCGGTGCAGCCCGCGCCGGACGGTGGCCCGGCGAAGGACGAAGCTCCCGCTGCGTCCGGGGAGAGCCCCGCCCTCGAGACGCCGCCCTCTGCGGCCACGCCCGCGGACGGCGAGAACCCGGCGGGCGACGGCGCCTCGCGATGACGGGACGGGCCGAGGAGCGATTCCGGATCGCGATTCCGCTCCCTGCCGGCACGGTCGAGGTGTCCGCCGCGTTCGGCTCCGCCGACGGCGACCTCGCTGACGGGGCCGATGCGCCGATCGCGGCGATCGCCCATGGCGCGGGCGCGGGCATGGATCACCCGTTCCTGCTCGGTCTCGCCACGGCGCTGCGCGCCGCGGGCCTGCACACGCTGCGGTTCAACTTCCCGTACGTCGAGGCGGGGCGGCGCATGCCGGGCCCGGCGGCGCACGCGATCCTCACCTGGCGCGCCGTCGTCGCCGCGGCGCGCGAGCGCTGTCCCGGATCCGTCGTCGCCTGCGGCAAGTCCTACGGCGGCCGGATGGCGTCCATGGCCGCCGCCGAGGAGGCCGGCCTCGACGCGGACGCGCTGGTCTACCTGGGCTACCCGCTGCATCAGCCGGGCAAGCCGGAGAAGCCTCGGACCGAGCACCTGCCGGCGGTGCCGCAGCCGCAGCTGTTCGTGGAGGGCACGAACGATCCGTTCGTGCAACCGCTGTCGCAGCTCGAGGAGGCGGTGGCGTCCTGTCAGGACGCGCGGATCGCCTGGATCGACGGCGGCGGGCACTCGTTCGAGGTGAAGGGCCGCAAGCGCCCTGCCGCGGAGAGCGGGGCGGATCTCGCGCCGCTCGTCGCGGAGTTCGCGTGGTCGGGTTTCGGGAAGGGCGCGCCGGCGACCGGCGCATCCGGGCGCAACGCAGGGGGAGCCGCATGAGCATGGCGCAGGAATGGGACGCGATCGGCATCGCCCGGCTGCGCGAGATCGGCAGCCTGAAGTGGTCGGTGTTCCCCGAAGCGATCGGTGCCTTCGTCGCGGAGATGGACTTTCCGCCCGCGCCGGCGATCGCACGCGCGATGAAGGACGCGATCGACGACGGCCTGACCGGTTATCTGCCGGCGGCCGTGCGCACGCGCATGACCGAGGCGACCGTGCGCTGGCAGAGGGACCGCTACGGCTGGGACGTGCCGGCGGAGCGGATCCGCCCCGTGCCCGACGTGCTCACCGCGCTGCGAGCGACCATCGACTTCTTCACGACGCCCGGTTCCAAGATCGTGCTGCCCACCCCCGCGTACATGCCGTTCCTCACGATCCCGGCGATGCACGACCGCGAGATCATCGAGGTGCCGATGCTCGTCGAGGACGGGCGCCACGTCTACGACCTGGACGGCATCGACCGTGCGTTCGCGGACGGCGGCGGTCTGCTGATCCTGTGCAATCCGTACAACCCGCTGGGACGCGTGTTCGAGCGCGCCGAACTCGAAGCGGTCGCGGAGGTCGTCGCGCGGCACGGTGCGCGCGTGTTCTCGGACGAGATCCACGCGCCCCTCGTCTTCGCACCGCACCGGCACGTGCCCTACGCCAGCATCAGCGCGGTGACCGCGGGACACACGATCACCGCCGCCAGCGCCTCGAAGGCGTTCAACCTGCCCGGCCTCAAGGCGGCGCAGGTGATCCTGACGAACGACGCTGACGTCGAGACCTGGGCGCGGCCGGAGGTCGCCTGGGCGGAGCACGGCACGGCCAACCTCGGCGTGATCGCGGCCACCGCGGCCTTCGACGACGGCCGCGACTGGCTCGACGGCACGCTCGACTACCTCGACGGCAACCGGCGGCTCCTGGGCGAGCTCCTCGCCGAGCACATCCCCGGCATGGGCTACCGCCCCCCGGAGGGCACGTACATCGCCTGGCTGGATGCGCGAGCGCTCGGCATCGAGGGGGCGCCCGCCGAATTCTTCCGCGAGCACGCGGGCGTCGCGATGACCGACGGCATCGCCTGCGGCGCCCCCGGGGAGGGCTACCTGCGTTTCATCCTCGCCACACCGCGTCCGGTCATCGAACAGGCCGTGCGCCAGATGGCCGTGGCGCTACGCGAGCACGCCGCCGGCTGAGCACCGCCCGCCCGCCGGGGTCGAAGAGTCGCTCCCGGAGCAGTCGCGAGCGACCGCTTTCACGCGCTTCTGAGGTCTTCACTCCCTCGTGTCGTCTTCACTCCCTCGTGTCGTCTTCACCCCCTCGTGTGGTCGACGCCACGTGGGGGTGAAGACGCTGTGAGGGGGTGAAGACGACACGCCGGGTCAGTCCGTGGAGTCGGGCCGGATCCGGGCACGTCCGTCGGAGGTCAGGACGCGGATCCCTGCACGCGGGCGATCCATGCCTCGACCTCGGCGGAGGTGCGCGGGATGGCGGCCGAGAGGTTCACCGGGCCGTCGGCGGTGATGAGGATGTCGTCCTCGATGCGCACGCCGATGCCGCGGTACTCCTCGGGCACGGTCTCATCGTCGATCTGGAAGTACAGCCCGGGCTCGATCGTGAACACCATGCCGGGCTCGATCAGACCGTCGTAGTACATCTCGCGGCGGGCCTGGGCGCAGTCGTGCACGTCGATGCCGAGATGGTGGCTCGTGCCGTGCACCATGTAGCGGCGGTGCTGGCCGCCGTGGTCGGCGTCGAGCGCCTCCTCCGCGGAGACGGGCAGCAGGCCCCACTCGGCGGTGCGGCGGGCGATCACGTCCATCGCGGCCGCGTGCACCTCGCGGAACGGCACACCGATCTCGGCCGCGGCGAAGGCGGCATCCGCGGCCTCGACCACGGTGTCGTAGATGCGGCGCTGCACTTCGCTGAACGTGCCGTTCACCGGCAGCGTGCGCGTGATGTCGGCCGTGTAGAGGCTGTCGGCCTCGGCCCCGGCGTCGATGAGGATGAGGTCGCCCGGCAGCACCGCGCCGTCGTTGCGGGTCCAGTGCAGGTAGCACGCGTGCGGGCCGGATGCGGCGATCGTGTCGTAGCCCTCCCAGCTGCCGTCGCTGCGGGCACGCTGGTGGAAGACGCCCTCGACGATGCGCTCGCCGCGCGGGTGCGCGACCGCCCGCGGAAGGTCGCGGATGATGTCGTCGAAACCGTCCGCGGTGATCGCCACGGCGCGGCGCATCTCCGCGACCTCGTACTCGTCCTTGACGAGGCGCAGCTCGGAGACGAACCGCGTGAGCTCGTCGTCCTCGTCGACGACGAGGTCTTCCTCGCCCGCTGCGAACTCGTCGAGATGCGCGGTGGTGACGCCGAGGTCCGCGGCGACGCCGGCGAGTGCGGGACGCGGTCCGATCCAGAACTCGCCGATCGTGGCGTCGGAGTAGAACTCGCTCGTGGTGCGGTCGGCGCGCTCGCGGAAGTACAGCGTGATGTCGTGACCGTCCGCGGTGGGTTCGAACACGAGCAGCGAGTCGGGCTCGGACTCGACGGCCCACCCGGTGAGGTGCGCGAACGCCGAGTGCGCGCGGAAGGGGTAGTCGGTGTCGTTGCTGCGCTGCTTGAGGGATCCTGCCGGGATCACGAGGCGCTTGCCGGGGAAGGCCGCGGAGACGGCGGCGCGGCGGGCCGCGGCGTAGGGCGCCTGCGCGCGCGGAGCGGGCAGGGACTCGGGGCGCTCCGCCCAGCCCGTCGAGATGGTGTCGAGGAAACCCTGCGGGAATGGCTGGCGGCGGTTGGTCGTGGTCGAGGTGGTCGCGGTGGCGGCGTCGCCCTGCTGCTCGATCGTGTCGTGCTCGGAGGTCATGGATCCATCCTCTCACCGGCCGGCGCGGGAAGGATCCGGGTGGCCGGCGACGGAAGGGCCTGGATCGCCGGTGTCGGCGATCCAGGCCCTCCTGCCGATCCGGATCAGATCACTGCACGGCCTTGAGCGCGTTCACGATGCCGTGACCGTAGTAGCTGTTCAGCTCGGCGGTGCCGACGCAGGCAGCGCCCTCGTCATACTGCGGAGCCGAGCACTCGGTCGGTGTCGCGTCGTCCTCGAGCTTCTGCACGAGCTGGGCCGGGGTCAGCTCCGGGTGCGCGGACTTCATCAGCGCCAGCACGCCGGCGACGTGCGGGGACGCCATCGAGGTGCCGCTCTTGAGGCCGTACTTCGCGCCGGGGATCGTGGAGAGGATCCTGGATCCGGGCGCCGCCACGTCGATCTCGCCGAGACCGCGGTTGGAGAAGTACGACAGCTGGCCGTCCTTGGTCAGCGAGGCGACGGTCACGACACCGGGGACCTGGGCCGGGATGTCCTTGCAGCCCTGATTGATGGTGCGCGGCGTCGGGGTGGCGGCATCGTCCGGGCTGCCCTCGTCGAGGGTGTTCACCGTCAGGTCGAGGCCCGAGTTGCCGGCCGCGGCCGCGCTCACGACGCCCTTGGAGTTGGACCAGTTCACGGCACGTGCGACGGCTTCGCGGACCGCAGCCTGGTCGGGCTGGTCATCGCACCAGAACTCGAACGGGTCGATGTAGTAGCTGTTGTTGGTCACGTCCATCCCGCGCTGCGCGGCCCACATGAAGCCGCAGACCGCGTACTCGGGGTAGATGAACCCGTCGTCGTTGACGACCTTGACCGACGCCAGGCGCACGTTCGGGGCGACGCCGACGATGCCCACGTCGTTGCGGGCCGCCGCGATCGTGCCGGCGACGTGCGTGCCATGGTCGGACGTGGTCGGGTACCAGCCGCCCTCGGCCTGGTCGGGCCGCCCGCCGGTGGTGCAGTTGACGGAGTCTGCGACGTCGATGTTCGCCTGCAGATCGGGGTGCGTCGGGTCGATGCCGGAGTCGAGCACGCCCACGAGCACGTTGCGGCTGCCGTCGGTGACCTGGTGCGCCTGATCCGCCTGGATCATGGTCATGTCCCACTGCTGGCCCTCGAGCGAGTCGGACGCGGCGGCGGGCACCGGCTCGGTGGGCTCATCGCCGTTGACGGGCTTGTTCTTGCCCTTGTTCCACCCGGAGGAACCGGGTCCCCAGGGCGCCTGCGGGCCGGTGACCTTGTCCTTCACCTCGACCGTGCGGGTCGCTCCCACGGACGCCACGACGTTGCGCCCCTTCGCCTTGACCGTGTCGCGGAACGCCGCACGGTCGGACTGCGCGATCACGACACCGATCTCGGGCCAGCTCTGCACGACCACGCCGCCGGCGTCGGTCACCGCTTTCTCGGCCTTGCGCGTCTGGCCCGGGTTCGCCTGGCCGGTGTTGACGACGTAGCTCATGACCGTGCCGTCCGGCGGGTTGATCGGGACGGGCGTCGAGGACTCGCTCGTCGCCGCGGTGGCACTGACGGAGCCCGCCAGGACCAGTCCCAGCGCCGCGACGGTGCAGGCGATGGTGCGGAACGAGCGGTGGGGGGTTGGCATCCTCATCGGTGAGGGTCCTCTCGTGGGGGTGGGTGCCGACAGGTCGGCGCGGGCGGATGGCCCTGCATCGTTTCTACTGGGCACTCCCAGCCATTTCAATGCTTGCTGATAGCCCAATATCAGGGTAGGAGCGTCGTGCGGCGCAGGACGCATAGCCCGCCGGGCTACCGTGGAGGGATGACCGAAGCAGCCTCCGTCCGCCGATCCGCTCTGTCCTGGCCGTGGGCGCTGGGGATCGACGCCGTGCTGGTGATCGTCTTCGCCGCGATCGGGCGGGCGAGCCATGAGCACACGCTCGACGCCCTGGGCGTGCTGGAGACGGCGTGGCCGTTCCTCGTCGGCCTGGCGGCCGGCTGGCTGGTCCTGCGGGCATGGCGGGCGCCCGCCGCCCCGCTGCGCACCGGCGCGGGGCTCGTCGTGATCACCGTCGTGCTCGGGATGATCCTGCGCGTCGTGACCGGCGGCACGACCGCGGTGGCGTTCATCATCGTCGCCACGATCACTCTGCTCGTGTTCCTGGTGGGGTGGCGCGGGATCGCAGCGCTCATCGCCCGGGCGCGCGCTCGCCGCTGAGCCGCCGCGCCGCTGGCGCGCTTCACGGCCGCGAGAAACCAGATCCGGCATGAGACCTTCCCGCAGAAGGTGGGTCTCGTGCTCGATCTGGTTTCTCGGATCCGCACGCACGCTTCGCTAGGGTGTCGCGGGCTCCAGCTGGCTGATCAGGGCGCGGTGATCGCTGCCGCCCGTCCCGGCCGGGAGCACGGCGGATCCCGTGGCGCGCCAGTGCGCGCTCGCCATGACGTGGTCGATGGGGGCGCCGAGCAGTGCCGGCACGGATGTCGGCCAGGTGCCGACGGCACCCGAGCCGGAGCGGGACGCCACGTCGCGGCAGGCGCCGAGGTCGCCGCCGCCGGTGCCGAGCCCGCCCATGTGGTCCAGGGTCGCGTTGAAGTCGCCGGCGAGGATCACGTTCTTCCCGGCAGGGCACTGGTCGGCGACCCAACGCAGGTCCTGCGTCCAGTCCGCCATCTCGTCCTCGCGCGGAGCCACGGTGTGCACGGCGACGACGATGGGGCCGTCGCCGTCGACCGGCATCACGACCGCGCTCGGAACCGAGGACGTGTTGCTGGATCCGTCGGCGGAGGAGGGGATGACCGAGTAGTCGCCGAGGGCCGGCGAGATGAGCACCGTGGTCTGCCACGAATCCGGTCCCCGGGTGACCTCGGGACGGTACTGCACGTGGTGCACCCACATCGGGTGCCCCGCCTCGCGCAGCGTGAGCGCGATCTCCTCGCCCACCGCCTCGGTCGTCTCCGGCAGCGCCACGATGTCGGCCTTCTGGGCGACGATCGTGGTCGCGATCTCGCCGGCCGGGACCGCCTCGCCCGCGGTGTTCCAGGCGAGCACGCGCACGCTCGTCGCCGTCTTGTCCGGAAGAGCGTCGGCGGTGTCGACGCCGCGCAGGGCGAGGATGGCCGCCGATGCGCCTCCGCCGAGCAGAGCGACGAGTGCGATCGACGCCGCGAACCCACGCAGCGGGCGGGCGAACAGGAGCAGCAGCGCCAGCACCAGGATCCCGGCGAACGCGAGGACGAGCACCGCGCGCGAGGCCACGATCTGCGTGATCGGGAACGTCTGCTCGAGGTGGAAGAACTGCGGCCAGGTCACGATCGCCGTGGCGATCGCGAAGAGCACGGTGAGAAGGATCCCGATCAGTCGAAACATCGCCTTCGAGCCTAGGCGAGCGGATCTGTGAGACCTCTGGTGCGCGGCCGGGGATCCGCCCGGCCGCCGCCCCGTGGCCGCGGCCGTCCGACAGGCGGGGGGATCGCTACGCTCGGAGGATGACCGATGCCGATCCGACGTCACGCCCCGCCCTCTTCGACGGGCCGATCGATCTGCATCTGCACTCGAACCGCTCGGACGGCACGGAGGATCCCACGACCGTCGTCGGGCGTGCGGCGGACGAGGGCCTGGGCACGATCGCCCTCACGGACCACGACACGACGGCCGGATGGGGCGATGCGGCCGCTGCCGCGACGGAACGGGGCATGACGTTCATCCCGGGCATGGAGCTGTCCTCGAAGGACGGCTGGCGCAGCGTCCATGTGCTCGCGTATCTTTTCGACCCCACGGATCCGGATCTCCTCGCCGAGACGGCGCGCATCCGCGACGACCGCATCGGCCGTGCCGAACGCATCGTGCGCAACATCGGCCGCGACTACGCGCTGCGCTGGGAGGACGTGCTCGAGCAGACCGATCCGGGGGCGACAGTGGGCCGGCCGCATATCGCGGATGCGCTGATCGCTCGAGGGATCGTGGGCGACCGCGGAGAGGCGTTCGACGGGATCCTGCATCCGCGCCAGGGGTACTACGAGGCGCACTACGCGCCGGATCCGCTCACGGCGATCGAGCTCGTCGTCGGCGCCGGGGGAGTGCCCGTGATCGCGCATCCGGCCGGGCGCGAACGCATGACCGACGTCACGCTGCGGCGTCTCATCGACGCGGGACTGGCCGGGCTCGAGATCGATCACCGTGAGAACACCGCCGAGGGGCGCGCCTGGCTGCGCGGCATCGCCGCCGAGAACGACCTCATCGTGACCGGGTCCAGCGACTACCACGGTGCGGGCAAGCCGAACGTGCCCGGTGAGAACACCACGGATCCGGCCATGCTGCAGCGCATCATCGACCGCGGATCGGGATCGGCGCCCGTGTACCCGGTCGCGCGGCACTGACGCGGCGAGGCGTGCCGGCGCCCGCGCCCCTCTTCTGCCCCCCGTCGCAGAAGGTGC